>JGI11944J13513_1001127_pt1 | contig 22478 bp, 19 predicted proteins | sample TerdegcoTASludge_FD_13513 | JGI IMG/M metagenome (IMG submission 13513) | reverse complement strand
GCAGGAGCACGACAAGTCTCGCCTTGTTCCCAGAGACGCCCTGCTCATAAAGATCTACAAAGACAGTGTGCTCTTCAAGAGCCTGCGAGTGCAGGATGCCACCCCTACATCCTTCAGTGCCTACATAGACTACGGGATTGAGCTGGGCCTGCGGGACAACTACTACACATTGCCCAAAAGAGAGCTGTCTATTGAGGACGTTTTCACCCACTCCCTGGACTCGGCAGAGGGCCGCTCTCAAAGGCTTTTTTGCATATTGTTTTACTTGAAGAACAGGGATAAATTGCAGAGCGTCCTGCATCCAATGGTGAAGGATATAAGGGCGGTTTTGCAGGGAGAAAAGGTCAAAGGCTATCCTTCGATGGAGGATGTCGAGGATAGGACGGAGATGTATGACATCGAGCTATGACAGGATAACCCAGAGAGTGGAAGTCGATGAACTCTTCGAGCAGCTCGGCCAGGTTCTTGATCGAAAAGTTCAGGTACTGCTCATAGGCGGAGCCGTGTTGCTGGAGCAGGGACTTAAAGACTCCACCAAGGACATCGATGTGGTCTGCAGAAATGAGTTTGACAAGGAGACCCTTCTCCTTTCCGCCAGGAGCCTGGGTTTCGAACTGGTTGGCCCGGAGAAGAGACATGCTCGATTGGGTATCAACAGGCTGGCTGTGAAGGGCATGCGAAATCTGGACGTCTTCGCCGGCAGGATCTCTTACGACTTCGAATTGAGTGAGCCCATGTGGCAGCGGGCCGCCGTGCCCAGGACCTTTGGAGATCTGGTAGTGAGGGACGCCTCAAGAGAAGACATCCTCGTCATGAAGCTAATCGCCAACCGGGAAGGTGATGCCGACGATTGCGCCGCTCTGATGGGAGGTGGCCTCGATTTCGATGCCGTTTATGAGGAGATAGAAAGGCAGTACCGCAAGGCAGGCGAGCTGGAGCAAAAGATCTGGATAACCTATATCGAAGAGGGCATAGGCCGGCAAGAAGAGGAATTCAGTATGAAGGCGCCCATTGCGGATAGGATTTCACAGCTGGCGAATGAGTATCGGGAAAGGCTGTATCAGAAATTAAGCTCATCTAATACGGGCTAATGGCAGAGATGGGGGACTCATGACCAAAGCAGAATCGCAAGTACATAACGAAGGAGGCCAGCAAGCTTCTTTCCGATATCTGGCGGATAAGCATGATCGGGATTTAAAGAGGGATTAGAAGATCCATTCGTCGGGGCAATTCACACCCAAGTCCTCCCCCCGTGAGCTCCCCCGTCCCCGCACGCACGCGCGTGTTCGCAATTTGGCTTGCATACTTGCATATATTTTCCGCCCATTTTGAACTGCTCTGCCCATCCGGCCCCGATCCTCCTCACCCCCTCAAGCTCCCTCTGGCTAATGAGAATACGGTGCCCACCAGGCACAGCCCGGCAAAGACCGCGAAGGCCAGCCGGATGCTCTCCATGAGCATATCTGCGCTCTCTTGACCGATCTGGACATGGCCCATGATGATCGAGAAGATGAACATGGCAACTCCCAGGCTGAGCGACTGGCCTACCAGCCGCATGGTGCTCACCATCCCCGATGCTACTCCATAGTCGCAGGGGTTCACCGAGCTCATGATGGCATTGGTGTTGGGCGAGGCAAAAAGGGCAAATCCCACGCCCATCATGACCAGACCAAAAAGGATCCTCTCCAGAGGGGTAATAGGCTCAAGAAAAGAGAACAGAGCCAGGCCCAGGACGCACAGCCCCATGCCCGCGGAGGCCACAATCCTGGGCTCTATTCTGTCCGAGAGCCTTCCCGCCAGAGGGGAGAGGGCGGTCTGCACCACTGGCTGGGCGACCAGGATCATGCCGGCAGCCTCCGGGCCGTAGCCCTTCAGGTACTGCAGATAGAGGCTGAGGAGAAATGCCACCGCAGCCGTGGCGCTGTAGTTGATCAAAGCGGCCAGATTCGAGAACAAGAACACCGTATTATTGCGAAATATGTTCACCTTCAGAACTGGATTGGCGTTTCCATTCTCCCAGCGAAGGAAGAGGATCAGGACCATCAATGCAACAAGCAGCAGAAAAGCTCCCATTCGATCAGGGATGATGGTCAGGCCGTATATCAGAGCGAGGAGCATGGCGGCGTAGAGGATAGATCCTGTGGCATCGAATGCTCCCTCCTGCTCGCAGCGCCATTCCTCTTTTATCTTCCACCGGGCAATGGCCAGGGCGAGCAGGGAATAGACGGCAATGGCAAGATAGATGAACCTCCAGCCGGCGTATGCCGTGATGACTCCGCCCAGCAGGGGCCCAGTGGAGAGTCCCAGGTAGGCGGCGGCCACGTTGATCCCCAGTACCCTTCCTCTCTCCCCCAGGGGGAAGACGGAGGCGAGGATGGCAATGGAGGTGCCGAAGATCATGGCGCTGCCCACTCCCTCCACCATCCGGGAGGCGATGAGCATGTGTACCCCTGTGGAGATGCTGCAGAGCATGGATGAGACGATGACCACCAGCAGGCCCGCCAAAAAGACCCTCCGCCTGCCGTAAATGTCTGCCACTCTGCCGAATGGGACAATGAAAATGGCTGCCGAGAGGAGAAATGCGGTGACAATCCAGCCTAAGAGGGATTGATCAGGAATGGAAAAGTCGCTGTTGATGGCGGGAAGGGCAACGGTCACCGATGAGCTGAGAAAGGGGGTGATAAAGGAGGACATGCAGGCAGCGACCAGCACAGCCGTCTTGTCATTCATGGCAGCGTTGCAGTGGGCTGCATTTGTTCATAAAAGCAATTCGGTCCCATAAATCCTGATCATCTAATCCACCTGATACACCTGCTGCGAAAAAAAAAGCTGATCTCCATCCGGGTCTCATCGATCAAGTCAACAACGGCTCCTCGCTGTTTTGTGTGGGCATTGCGACTCAAACTCAAAACCACAAAGGCACAAAGCCACAAAGGGTTCTTTATTCGATATGGAGATTAATCAGCTATATAAAGAGACATCTTAGTGCCTTTGTGTCTTTGTGTTTCATTTTTTGTGCTGTCGCTGGGAACAACCGAAGAGGCAACCGAAGAGGCAACAGAAGGCCAATGATCAGGTCGGTCTGTAGAGGCAGCCCACAGGAAAGAGCGAAGAGCCTCAACAACTATGTCAGCCTCTTCCTTCCAGAATCTCCAGCCTCCTCTCCAAGGATCTGGTCCTTTCCATCAGTTCATTCAGAAGGCCTTCCAGACGGGCGATCCGCTCCTCGTTTTGGGCGACCATTATCGGCCTATTCAGCAGCTCTTCCTTATACTCCTCCAGGATCGGGTTGTCCGAGTCTCGCAGCAATCCTCTCTTTCCGTCTCTCTCCAGCATAGTAAGCCACCTCCAGAGGGCAAACGATCAAATTGCCTTAATGCCGATAATATAGACGCTCTGCCAATATCCATCTTGCCCTCAGATCTAACCCTGTCCATAGATCCTCTCTGCCATCTCGCAGATCCTCTCCCAGTCATAGCCTCGCGCCAGTTCCCGGCAGGACGCACGCATCCTCTTGCCCTCTTGCAGGGCTAAGAGGAGCCCCTCCGCCAGATCCTGGGGGCGGGGGGAGCATATGATCCCCGTATTCTCTGTGACCAGGTCCATCACTGCATTCATCCGGTGCTCGACCGTCACCACTGGCAGGCCACATGCATTGGCATCCAGGGCGGCCATGCCGAATCCCTCCCTGCTGGAGGGGGAGGCGAAGGCACGGGACGACTTCATCAGGGCCAGAGCATCATCATAGCTCTCTATGAATCCATAAAACTGGATATTCTTCTCCAGGTTCATGATTCTGGTCAGGGATCTCAGCCTTTCCATCTCCGGCCCATCGCCAATGATCGCCACCCTCACATCCGGCAGCTGTGACCTGATTATCCCCACCGCCAAAATAAGCTGGTCTATATTCTTATGGACGGCCAGCCTTCCAGCAAAGACGATATCCGATTGCTCTGGGGAGGGGGCTATTCTTTCGATCCTCTGCCAGTCGATGCCATTGGGCAACACTTGCACCCCTCTTGCTCCGAGGCTCTCAAGATCCCTCTTTGTTCTCTCCGATACCGCTACGTTGTAATCGGTCAGCCGGGCAGTGGCTTGTTCTATGATCTTGCCTATTGTTCCTTTCCTTCCCAGGTAATCATGCCAGTAGTCTCCCCACACCTCATGCCAGGTGATAAACAGCTTCTGAGGCACCTGTTTTCTCTGAATCCTCCCGCTGCGGGAGAGGCGAGCGGAGAAGCAGGACAGATAAGGGAAGTTCTGGCAGTCCACTATCGCCTCTCTGGAAGGATGAGCGAGCAGGCTGGCGGCGAAGCTGACCGCCTCAGCAATCGATCTCTTGCCATGGACATAAAGAGGCCTGGGATGGCATATGCCATGCAGATAAACGCCTTCTCTCTCCATCTCATCCTTTCCCGGCCACCATTTAATGCCATAGCAATGGACGGAGTGTCCTCGGGCGGCCAGCCTTCTGGAGAGCTCATAGATCCTCTTCTCCGCCCCGCCCTTGACCCAGGGGTAGACGGCATCGTAGATGTAGGCGATCTCCAACTCTCATTCTCCCTGGTGCCCATTGTAAAGCAATAGAAGGCTGATGAACATCCCCGAGAATATGGTCTGAATTCCCAAGATGGTGAGTATCATGGCCACCATGGCGTTCTGAGCAGCATCCAGCGCCCCAAATCCCGCCCCTCTCCACCTCAAAAGGACCCCCAAACCGATGACGACTCCTGCCGCCAGCAGAGCCAGCCCTATCATCAGCTCCTTCTCCAGGGAATGGTAGCTGATCAGCTTTTTCATTCCGCTCGACCGGGACAGGCCCCACGCAGCGCCAAAAGCTCTGAAATGCAGCCCGGCAAGAAGCATCTGATAGCCGATGATCAGCAACAGTCCCCCCAGGATCAGGGAATGCATCCTCGAACCGCCCTCCATATAGACCACCACTGCCAGGATCAGGCCGAGGAGAAGGGCTACGAGGCCGGGTACGAGCAGAAAGGGCCCGGGGCGGTAGAGCATCATGAAACGCAGGTGCCTCCAGCCATCGGTGAACGAATGCAACTTGGAGCTGCCCTGGCGGGGGTAGTAGGTGATGGGAACCTCCGCTATCCTCAGACCGTGGGAGGCGGCCTCGATCACCATCTCCGAGGCGAACTCCATCCCTCCTGACCTGAGGTGCAGCTTGTTCAGGGCATCGCGGGTCATGCCGCGCAGACCGCAATGAGCGTCGGATATTCCAGCGGAGAAGAGCCGGTTCAATATCCAGGTCAGAATAGGATTTCCTAGATATCGGTGAAGGGCTGGCATCGCCCCGGAGATGATCCTGCCCTTCAGCCTTGAGCCCATCACCATGTCGTACTGGCCGCTCTCCAGGTAGGGCAGCATATCCAAAATGGCCTCCGGGTCGTAGGTGAGATCCCCGTCCATGAGGAAGATATAATCCCCTCTTGCCTCCTGGAAACCTAAAAGATATGCATTGCCGTACCCCAGGCTTTGAGGGAATATGACCTTGGCACCGCAGGAGGCGGCCATATCCGCCGTCCGGTCGGTGGAGCTATCAGAGACTATTATCTCTCCTTCCAGGCCCGCTCTTCCAAAGACCTCCCAGGCTTTATTGATGCACTGGCATATGGTTTCGGACTCGTTTCTGGTGGGGATGATCAGGCTTATTCGGGGCACATTTTCCTTTGCTTTGGCTAGGCTGTTAAGACTTTCCTTCTGCAGATCCGCCAGCATTGGCAGAGGCGAGGTTGGACTCAGAGGGTCTCGGGCTCGACCTCATGTTTAAAAGAGAGGGTCACCCTTACCCTATACTCCATTATCCCTCCCTCAACAAGCCTGCTGTCCATTCTTTCCACCTCTGCGATTCTCATGTTGGTCAGCTTTCGGTTCGCAGTCTCGATCACAGACTGTACGGCTTCTTCCCAGCTCTCATTTGAGGTTCCCACCAGCTCGATAAAATTGTAGACGCTCTTGCCAATTGGGGCTTCCATAAAATATTCCACGCTCTAATGATTGATATATTTTGTCTGATAAAGAAAAAAAAGATTCGCAGATCTACTCTGCGCTCTTCTCTTCGCTGCTTGCCACTTCCTTTTCCCCCTGCTCTGGAGCTTTTTCTGCTGGGGGCTGAGGCTCGGGCTTCTTGGGTCTCTTGCCCAGAGCCACCAAAGAGGCCTTTGCCTGGATTCTGGCCAGGGGATATTCGTCCTTAGCCACCTTCTCCAGGGCAGCTACCGCCCGGTTATCCTTTAGCTCGCCGACGACCCAGGCCGCTCCTGCTCGTACGTCCTTGTCCGGGTCCTCCAGCGCTTCGATCATGCGATCAGAGACCTGCTTTCCATATCCAGCAATGGCCACCATGGCATTGCTCTTGACCAGGTACTCCTCGTCTTTGAGGGCCTCGATCAGGGCTTCAAGGGACTCGGACATATCTCTTTTTGAGAGAAGCATGATGGCATTGGAGCGCACAAGCATGTGCTTGTCCTTTGTGGCGGCGATCAGCTTCTCCGTGGACCAGCTTGCGTCGGGGAGGACGGCAGGCATGGGAGGGACCTCCGCCGTGGATCGGGACTCATCCATCATGGAATGGGTGACTATTGGCGCTGCCTTCTCCTCTTTTTTGCTCTCTTCGGGCGTATTTTCATCCATCTTTTTCTCTTCTTCCATGGACTTTTCTTTCGCCCCTATTCTACTTCAGCTTTTCCCAATAGGAACGCCCTCTTATTGGCCTCCAGGTGCCTGGAAGGTACCACCTCTTCCAGGGCCTGGATGATATGCTCCTCGGAGAGGGGAATATACCGGGAGAGGGCGCCCAGCATCACCACGTTCATGGCCTGAACGGTTCCCGCCTGGCGGGCCAGGGCAGTGGCATCGATGGCCAGCACCCTCTGACATTGGCCGCGCAGAGGCTCCAGCAGCTCATCCAGAGATGGATAGCGGGCCCTTCCGGTGGTGACAGTGACCGGCAGGACCGGCTGGATGTTGACCAGGGCCACCCCCTGGAAGGAGAGAAAATGGGCGAACCGCAGGGCCTCCGCCGGCTCCAGAGAAACCAAGAGGTCGGCGCTGCCAGGCGAGACCATGGGGCTGAAGCGGCATCCTATGCGGGTATGGTTGATTACGCTCCCACCCCTCTGGGCCATGCCGTGGGTCTCAGCTCCTCGCACCGGCTTTCCCGCCAGGACTCCTGCCCTGCCTATCACATCGGATATCAGTATCACTCCCTGGCCCCCAACCCCCACGATCACCATATCGCACTCTGAGGTCCTCATTCCCTCACCTCCAATATGGCAGAGCTGGGGCATATCTGGGCGCAGACCCCGCAGCCTGTGCACAGGTTGTTGATCCTCGCCACCTGGCCATCGAACTCAATGGCTGGACAGCCGAAATCCACACAGATCCTACATCCCTGACACTCATCACTTACCTGGAAGGCTCTCGACTGGGCTCCGCTTCGGCGGGCTTTGATCACACAGGGCTGCCTGGCGATGACCACCGAGAGACCGGGATAATCCTTAGCCCTCTGGAATCCCTCTATCGTACCCTCAAGGTCGTATGGATCTACGGTCTCGACCAGCCCTGCCCCTAACGCTCTGGCCAGGGCCTCCAGGGAGATCTGGACCGTGGGTTCACCGGTGGCAGTGACCCCGGTGCCAGGATGGGGTTGGTGGCCGGTCATGGCGGTGGTGGAGTTGTCCAGAATCGTCACTGTGATCCTGGCCTTATTGTAGGCGGCATTCAACAGACCAGTCATGCCTCCATGCAGGAAGGTGGAATCGCCAAGACTTGCGCAGATCCCCTCCGTCTCCCCGCCAAATCTTATGCCGCTGGCCAGGGTGATGCTCGCCCCCATGCACAGACAGGTGTCCACTGTACCCATGCCCACCGCCATGGTATAACAGCCGATGTCGCTCGGATAGATCGCCTTCTTGCCATAGACCCTTCTCATGGCATAATAGGTGGCACGGTGGCTGCAGCCTGGACATAAGGCTGGAGGGCGGGGTGGGACTATATCCGCTGCGGCAAATGACCTCTTCTCCGTAATCAGCAGGCCGTTCATTCTGGCCAGGGCATTTCTCACCGTCAGAAGGTCCAGCTCTCCCTCGCGAGGAATCTCCTTCTCCTTGCCCAGGATCTCAACGGATGGATTTGCATCCAGCGCCAGCGCCACTACCTGCTCTTCGGTCACCGGCTCCAGCTCCTCTATCACCATCACTCGCGAGACATGCTCAAGCATGAGAGAGATCAGCTTCTTTGGGACGGGATAAGCCCCTATCCTGAGCAGGGAGTGGTCAAGGTCCAGGTCCATGAGCGCCTCCTCGGCATACAGACCGGCGATCCCTGAGGCGATCACTCCCGTCTCCCCCCGAAGGGTGAGCCTGTTCCAGGGGCATCTCTCCAGTTCGTCCTCTATCGCGGACTGCTTGGCCAATAGCTCGCTGTGCAGCGGCCGGGCATGGCTGGGTAGGGCTACCCTTCGCGCAGGATTCTTGACGAAACGGCGTTCATTGGGAGCAGGTCGCTCTCCATTCACCACCACATCTGCTCGGGCATGAGAGACGCGGGTGGTGGGCCGGAGCATGACCGGGATGTTGAACTTCTCCGATAGCTGCAGGCCAAAGGTCGCCATATCTCGTGCCTCCTGGGGGTCGGCAGGGTCTAGGCAGGGAATGGAGGCGAACTGGGCGAAGCGGCGGGAGTCCTGTTCATTTTGCGATGAATGGCAGAAGGGGTCGTCGGCAGAGATCACCAGCAGCCCTGCTCCTACCCCCAGGTAGGCCAGGGTCATGAAGGGGTCAGCGGCCACGTTCAGGCCCACATGCTTCATTGTGGCCACGGAGCGACAGCCGGTCCAGGAGGCACCTGCAGCCACCTCCAAGGCCACCTTCTCGTTCACAGACCATTCTATGTGCAGGGGCAGATCGCCTTTCAGCTCCACCAGGCTCTCAATGATCTCTGAGGAAGGTGTTCCTGGGTAGCCGGCGGCAAGCCCGATCTCTGCCTCCAGCAGGCCTTTGGCGATAGCTGCATTTCCGAGGAGATATTCTCTCACAAAGAACCATCCTTTAAATATATTTTAATTATATTCTTTCTCTGATAGGTACAATGCCCTTCTCTCTGATAACCGTTTTGATCTTGTCCTACCTCGCCTTGCCTTTCCAGTCCCACAAAATTGATTAGTCCCTCCTCCCACCCACCATCATGCTCCCTTGGCAATCCGATTCTGTTGGATCGATCTATAACTATCTCTCACCAGGCTGCCAGATCTGCCGGCAGGGGGCGGGTCTGGTCCTCTTCGTTACCGGCAGGTGCGAACGAGGCTGCTTCTATTGCCCCATCTCCGAGGAGAGGAGGGGAAAGGATGTGGTTTATGCCGATGAGCAGCCGGTGGAAGAGCTAGCCGATATCCTGAGCGAGGGCAGGGCCATCGGCGCTCTCGGCACGGGGATCACCGGGGGTGAGCCCCTCTTGAGGCTGGACTACGTCTTGAAGTGCATCCGGGAATTGAAGAAGGAGTTTGGGGAAAGGCATCACATCCACCTTTACACCGGCCTTTTGCCTAAAAGAGCCGTCCTGGAGAGGCTGGCCCAAGCAGGCCTGGATGAGATCCGTTTCCATCCTCCGGATGAGGAATGGTCTAACCCCGTTCGGCTGAGACGGGCATTGCAGGAGGCGCAGGAATTGGGGATGGAGGCGGGAGTGGAGATCCCTGTCTATATGCCTGCCCCCAAGATCGTAGAAGCGGTCAGAGAGGCGGATGCCTTTCTGAACCTCAATGAGCTTGAGTTCTCTGAAACCAACTTCTCCCGTCTGAGGGATGAGGGTTACACTCCTCAGGACCTGGGCTGCGCTGCAGAGGGCAGCGAACAGCTGGCCAGAGACTTCTTTCTTAAAGACGACATCAAGGTGCATTACTGCCCCTCTCGCTTCAAGGATGCGGTGCAGTTGAAGGAGAGGCTGCTACGCCGGGCGGAGAGGACCTCCCGGCCACTGGATTTTCTTACCGATGAGGGGACCATAATCCATGGAAGAATCGAGGGTGAAAAGGAAGATCTGGAGGCAGCTATGGAGGTCATCAGAGGGTTGGAGGTCCCTCTTGATATGTATTGCCTCCTTGATGGAAGGATTGAGATCGCCGCCTGGATTCTGGAGGAGATATCAGCGGATCTGATGAGCAGCAAATGCGATCTTTGTATTATTGAGAAATATCCTCTAAAGGACGGTCCGGTCGTGGAGAGAATACCTTTATAATCCTTAAATTCATTCTTTCGGGGCGGTGATTTTGCCGGATGGAGAGCGCGGAAGAACGGATCCAGGAGAGACTGAGGAATTATCTCAAGCGGGATGGTGTGGGAATCCGGAAGGCAGTCTTGAGGCTTTTCCTGAGCGATGGCGCCTATACCACGGAGGACGTATTCACCTATCTCGCGAAGGAGGGTTTTGACGTCAGCTACCGGGGGGTTTCGGCGATGGTCGGGCTAATGAACACTCGCCTGGGTATTTTGAGCATCGATGTCTCTGGGGATCACAACGTTTACTCCCTAAAGGGGGACCACAAAGGAGCGGTGAGGTCCGTTTTGGAGAATTATTGATCTTGAAGGATATCCAAAAATCCGTATGCTCTCTTGGCAATTCCAATATGTCAATGGTGTAATATTTGGATTTACATAAAATTTACGGTAATACTATAATGATAGTATTATGCATATAAGGATTATCTAGTATCAATTCTTGAGAATCTGTCCCGTTCAGGCGTCAGGAAGATTCAGTTGGGCGGCTCGCCCCTTTTCATTCTCTTCAGGTATTTATTTAGAGCTATGTCTGCGATCAGATTCACTCCGGTCAGGGCAGCATGAACCAGCGGTCCTGCGGTCATCCTCTCCCGATAGAGGTGGTGAAGCCTTTTCAAGTGCTTGAGGTTGTATTCCAGGCACAGTCCCACCAGATGCCAATGCTCAGGCAGGGCATCGGCCTTTGAAAAACCCCTGGTGCCGCCCAGCTTTGTCTCAGCAATGGTGGTGAAAAAGAGGGGGAGCATGAGGCCGGTATAGTCTTTCAGAGACTCCACCAGCTCCGTGGTGCGGATGACATCTTCTGCCCTCTCCCCTGGCAGGCCCAAGACTAAGCTGGCTACGGGAAGCCAGGACTCCTCATCGAATAAGCGGTAGCAGTCCTTGACGATTCCCTGCCAGTTCTCGATCTCTCCAGGGAGCGCCTTCTGAGGCATATGCATCTTCAGGATGCGACAGCTTCCCGTCTCTATCCCTATCCAGGCGGACATGTGGTTCTGATCCGAGCCTATGCCCACAATTCTCGATATCTCTCTCAAAAGATCCTGGTTGGAATGGACCGAGGCCAAGCTGAGGTGGGAGAAGTCTATCGTCTTCGGCCTTAGCTTCTTGACCTCGGATATGAGTTTTATCATCCTCTTCTCATCCGGCTTCATCCCCTTCGAGCCGTAGGAGAAGACATCCTCGCTGTGAAGGATGATATCCTTCTGACCCCACTCCAGGTTCACTTGCACGTCCTTTAGAATGTTTTCCACCGGTCGATGGCGTAAAGAGCGCATAGTGGGCGAGCAGAAGGCGCATCCTCTCCAGCAGCCCCTGCCGATCTCCACAATCCCGCCGATGGTGGCCCCTCTGTTCACCGGAATCTTCTCCCCAGGCACCGCCGACCCCCGTAAGACCGATGGAACGCTCTCCTTTCTTATGATCTGCCGGCATATCTCGGGAAAATCGCTCTCACCTTCTCCCAGGTAGACATGGTCCACACCCACATTCTCTCCTATTACCTCCCAGGCGCCGTTTCCCCCCAGCACCACTCTTGGCTGGTGCTCTCTTATCAGAGGATGGCGAAGGAGTTCGATGAAGCTGGAGCGGTTGAAGGGAGGGCCACGACCGATGATATCCTCTATTTCCCGGAGGGCGATCTTTCCCATGGGGTCGTCATGGGTTATTCCCACGATCCTGGTCTCCGGTCCGATGGCCCGGTCCAGATGAAGGGGATGGGCCACCATCACCTCATCCCGGGAGAATCCGGAATCCAGGAGGGCCGCTTCCACCTTTCTCATGCCGCAGGGGGCAATCGCCGCCGATCCGTCTTCCAGGACCGGCACTGGCGGGCAGAAGAAATTATGGAATACCCAATCGGGAAGGGTTGCCTTGGGCATGATGGCAGCAAAGCCCAGCATCACCCCGCCGTGATAGCTGCTCATCATGGTGGTATCGCTGGTTAGGACAATCTTCTTTCCGGGAAATTGGGCCATCTATCGAGCCTTGAATCTCTTTTGGCAGATAACGTTATTGGCCAGCACTAGCCCAATAGGTTTTTATCAGATCGACGTCCCTTAGCCGCTGTGCAAGAGAAGTCGTTATCGGAGATCAATGAACGCATTCGCAACGGCTCTGCCCGCGTGGTTACGGCAGAGGAGATGCCAGATCTGGTGGATGAACTGGGCACGGCGGGAGCGGTGCGTGAGGTGGATGTAGTCACCACTGGTACCTTCGGCGCTATGTGCTCGTCTGGGGTTTTCCTCAACTTGGGCCATAGCGACCCTCCCATAAAGATCGCCCGCGCATATCTGAATAAGGTGGAGGCCTATGGTGGCATTGCCGCTGTCGACCTCTTCCTCGGGGCTACCCAGCCCTCCGAGGACCGGGGGATCGAGTATGGCGGGGCGCATGTCATTGAGGACCTGGTTACGGGAAAGCAGATCGAGGTCCAGGCCCAGGGCTCTCCTTCGGACTGCTATCCGCAGATGGATCTGGAGACCAGCCTTCGGCTGGAGGACTTCAACCAGGCCACCATGGTCAACCCCAGGAATGCCTATCAGCGCTACAATGCCGCTACCAACTCCTCCGACCGGACAATGCATACCTATATGGGCACTCTCCTCCCTGGCTTTGGCAATGTTCATTATAGCGGTGCAGGGGTGCTCTCTCCCCTCTCCAACGATCCGGGATTCGAGTACATCGGGGTGGGGACACGCATATTCCTGGCAGGGGCTCAGGGCTATGTTATGGGCGCGGGAACTCAGCATAATCCTGAGAACGGCTTCTCCACTCTGATGGTTACCGGCGACCTGAAGAGGATGAACAACAGCTTCCTGCGAGCGGCCACATTTCACAGATATGGGCCCAGCCTCTACCTGGGGATAGGAATCCCCATACCGATATTAAATGAGAGGCTTGCCAAGAGCACTGCGGTCCGGGACAGCGATATCACCGTTCCGGTGCAGGACTATGGCGTCCAGCGCCGGGATCGGCCCTCGGTGAGGATGGTGAGCTATGAAGAGCTGAAATCGGGATTGATCGACCTGGGTGGAAAGGAGGTCTCCTGCTCCCCACTATCCAGCTTCCAGATGGCAAGAGAGGTCGCCAGGACATTGAAAGAGCAGGTGGAACGGGGCGAGTTCCTGCTCAGCCAGGCGGCAGAACCCCTTTCCCGAGTGGGAAGCGCCCGGCCGATGAAGCAGACCAAGGAGTCGCCAAATGTGGGAGATGTCATGAGCCGGGATGTGGTGACCGTCTTTGAGGATATCCCGGTGGAGAAGGCAGCCAAATTGATCGTCAGCGGCAGCTTCGATCATCTGCCCGTGGTCTCCAGGGATGGGAGGCTGATCGGCATCATCACCGCCTGGGATATATCCAAAGCGGTGGCCAGCGGAAAGCCATCCCAGATAACGGAGATCATGACCCGCCGGGTCCATTCGGTCCGTCTGGATGAGCCCATCGAGCTTGCCGCTCGCACCCTGGATACGCACAGCATTTCTGCTCTGCCAGTGGTGGATAGAGAGGATAAGGTGATAGGAATGATTACCAGCAACCATCTCTCTCGCCTCTTAGCCCGGAGGCGATAGCCTTGAAGCTGATGCTGCATGTCGCTCCGGGGATCGTCCGACATCCCCTCATCGCCTCTGTGATCCTGGAGACCAATGCTCTGGTGAACATAGAGAGGGCGAGCATCAATGCGGTGAGTGGGGAGATCGTCTTGGAGGTTCCGCCTGAGAAATGCCAGGAGGTAATGGAGGCCTTCGAGAGGCGAGGAGTAAGGGTGGTGCCCCTGGAGATCCCAGTGATCAGGGATGAGTCTGAATGTATAAACTGCGGGGCATGTGTATCCATATGCCCCACCGGGACATTTCGCTTTGAGGACTGGAGGGTGGTCGCAGACTCGGGTAAGTGCATTCAATGCGGAGCATGTATCGTGGGCTGCCCGCAGAGGGCCTTGAAGCTGGTCTTGAAGTAGTTTCAGAGATGGGATCTCAGGCATATTTTTTTTTGCAATTATATTATTTATTTGTTCTATTAATCTATTATCAATATTAATGCACACAAATTATCCAATTAACATTCAAAAGAAATAGAAGAATTTATATGGACGGACAGTTTATATTGATATAGGATGTCGCTGGGGAATTCCTAAGGGTTAGCGAGGATGACATGATGTTGTTTGATGCCGATCTTATGGCTGGCGCGATAACTGTCCTCAAAAAGATTATATTCAAACATACTTCCAACCTGGAGCCCTGGATAAGAATTATTTCCGTGTCATCCGGGCCATTATCCGCTCCCGGTCGATTCAATAAGCCCTTTATTCATCTTCACCCGGGCAGGGGAGGTCGATATGGATCCAGGCTCTGAGAGCGTTGTCTCCTCCCTAGGCTCCTTTGCCGAGATGCTCTCAGACCCCGAGGGATACGATCCTGAGAGGCTGAAGTGCCTCTCTTTTGCCGTTCCCACTTTGTTATCTTCTTTCATCGAGGCCATGCTCTCCTCTGATGAGAATGTCATGCGAGAGCGGCTCAGAGATCTGGAGGATTACGCCACTCAGATCAACAGCACCCAGGCCTGGTTCAACCTGGGAAGGCTCGCCCATCGTCTCTTCTTTCATCAGGCGGCCATTGAATACTATTGCAATGCTTCTGATCTGGCCGGGATCGAGGCAGATGGCGACTCCCAGGCCAGAATTCTCTTCTCATTGGGCACTCTCTATGCGGAGGAGGAGGACTGGGATCGGGCCTGCCAGTGCTATGAAAGGGCCCTGACCCCCCTGAATGGGATCAAGCGGCATGATCTAGTGCCTGAGATTCTGGATAATCTGGGTCGAGCTCGCTGGCAGCAGGGCGATTACCATCACGCCCGGATATGCTATTCTCGCATCCTGGAGATCCTGGATCCAAATGAAAGAGAGGGAAGGATGGAGGCCACAGCCAGCCTGGCAGAGCTGTGCCGGATCCAGGGAGATATGGACCGGGCAGAGGAGCTCTATCAGATATGCCTGAAGGAGAGGGAACGCTCTCAAGACCCGGTAGGGGCGGCAGATGTCCTTTCTTCTCTTGCCTCCATCTACCGGCAAACCGGCAAGGTCAAAAGGGCCGAGATTTGCCTCCAGTCCGCCAGCCATCTGCTGGCTGATCTGGGAGAGCACAGCGGAGCGGCGGAGATGCAATGCCGGCTTGCTGACATATATTTCCAGGAAGGAAGGTTTAAAGAGGCTCTGGACCTGTACGAGAAAAGCGTGGCCGTTTTGTGCAAAGGCAATCCCCCTCTTGCCTGTCAGGTTCTCTGTCACATGAGCCAGTGCAGCCTGGAGGAAGGGGATATGATCGCAGCGGAGGACTATCTGCAAAGAGGGATTGCGCTAATGGAAGAGCATGGCGATTCTCCCTCACTTGCTCGAGCCCTGATCCTCCTGGCGAGCATCCATCACCGGCAGGGTTTGCTGGAGGAGGCCTTGCAGTGCTCCCAGCAGAGCCTGAAGATCAGGGAAAGTTCTAAGGATTGGGGCGGAATGGCGGAGGCCTTGAGCTGCATGGCCAGAATATGCAGCGACCGCAGAGACTGGTTGGGGGCGATAGAGTATTACCAGAGGGCAGCGGACCTTTTTATGGAAAATGGTGATGACTCTTCTGCGGCTGAGGCGTTATCCGACCTGGGCGGGGTGTATCATCTCAAAGGAGATCTGGATGCAGCCCTGGAACTGCACTGCCAGGCCGTTGAGATCTTCAGCCGGTTGGGCGAGAGGCAGGGCGCCTCCGTGGTTTGGTCGAACATCGGCCTGGTTTATCAGAGCAAAGGCGATCTTCCTCTCGCCCAGGAGTTCTTCGAGAAGAGCATTGCCAGCAAAGAGGAGATGGGAGATGATTTAGCCGCTGCCGGCACCAGGCTGAATCTCGGCCAGGTATTTCATCTCCGGGGGGAGTGGGACCTGGCCCAGAGATGTTTTGAGGAAGCGGCCAGGGCATTTGAGAATCATGGAGATCTTCAGGGTCTGGCAGCCGCAGAAAACAACCTGGGGAACCTCTACCAGGACCGGTCCGATCCCATGCATGCCATCTTATGCTACCGCCTGAGCCTGGAAGCGAGGCTTGCTCTCGGTGATAAATATGGCATGGCCACGACCCTGGGAAACCTGGCCGGAGTTTATCTCCAGACCGGAGAGGTGGCGAGGGCTGAGGAGCTGTACCGGGAAAGCTTGGCGTCCTTCAGGGAGATCGGAGATGAGAGTGGGGTGTCCAGATCTCTTTATGGTCTGGGAATATGCCTGGCCGAAGGAGGGGATGTGGAGGGGGCGCTGCAGTGTTACCGGGACTGTCTGGAGTGGCGGGTCCGAAGAGAGGACTCCCGCTCCATGATCGAGGTGCTGGAGTCTTTAGTGCAGCTGATACTGAAGAAAGGGGGATGGCAGGAGGCCCAGGCCAGATATGATCAGGTCCTGCAGGCCCTCCGCTCCAAGGATAACCGAGCAGCAGTGGCTGCCGTGCTGTGCTCTCTTGGAAATCTCCGTGCCGATCTCGGCCAGTGGGATGAGGCCATAAAGGACTACAATGAGAGCCTGGCCATAATGGAGGAGCTGGGAGACTGGTATTCCGTCTCGGTAGCGAGGAATAACCTGGGCAATATCTGTTACCGCAAAGGTGACTGGTCTGGGGCGGTGGAGAACTATCGATTGGGTCTAGAGGGCTTTGGCAGAGCGGGGGATCTGATGAGCGAGGCCTCGGTCCTGAGCAATATGGCCAGCCTCTGCTATAAGAGGGGAGAGTGGCCTGAAGCACTGGATTGCTACAGCAGGAGCCTGAGCCTCTTTGAGAAGCTAGAGGACCTCAATGGCATGGCCCGGGTGCTAGGAAACCTGGGAAACCTCTATCATCGACAGGGTGAGAGGGATCTGGCAGAAGAGCACTTCCAGAGGGGCCTGGAGATCTACAGGCGCCTGGGGGATCAGGAGGGTATGGCGGAGATGCAGGCCAGCATCGATATGATCCGGACCTGTCGGGGAGGCATCCCTCCAGATATCGAGGGATACAAAAGGCAGCTGGCCGAATTGGATGAGTCAGGTGACATCTCTGGCCAGGGGGAGGTCTTCTCCGCCCTCGCTGGCTGCTATGCAGACTGTGGTCGGTGGAAAGAAGCCCTCTCTTGTTACCGTGAGAGCCTGGAGCGGTTTGATCAGTGTGGTGAGATCTACAACTCCGGTCAGGTTCTCTTCAATACCGCCCTGGTCTATAGAGATATGGGTGACCTCAGCCGGGCAAGGTCCCTGCTTGAGGAGGCCAAAAATATATTCCAGATGCTGGGTGCCCTGCCCTGCATCGCTTCCGCCAAATTGAACCTGGGAATAATCTCCGGCCTGATGGGAAGATCTGCGGAAGCAATCGATCTCTTCTCCCAGTCCATTGAGATGTTTGAGGGCCTGGATGCTCTGCCCGACCTATGCGAGGGCTATATAGCCGCGGCTCTATTCAATATCCGGGAGGGTCAATCAATGCCATCCCGTTTCTATCTCTCCCAGGCAGAGACTCTTATCTCTCGCATCGATTATCAGCCCCTGAAAATCCAGCTTTACAGCGCTAAGGGAGAGAGCCTTCAGAGGGATTCACAGTATGCGGAGGCGAAGAGCTGTTTTGAGATGGCCCTGGCCCTCTCCCGCAGGCTCTCGATTCCCTATGAGGAGGGGCGGGCAGTATCCAATCTCGGCCGGCTGGCCCTGGCCAGGGGAGAGTATGAGGATGCCTTAATCCAGATGCAAAAAGCCCTTACCATCTTCCTCCGTCTAGGGGCTCTGCTGGATATCGTCGCTGTCTACCGGGATATGACCCAACTATTCTTAGCTCAGGGTGACTACTGCCGGGCGGAGGAGATGGCCAGGTTGAGGCAGCACCAGGCCAGGATTCTGGGATATGCCGATCTGAACCTACTGGCCCTGGTCGACCTGGCAGAGTGCGAGGCCCGCACCGGCAGGTTGGAGGAGGCAAGGGCTGACTATGCCACTGCATTGCTCCGGGTCAAAAAGGAGGGGGATAGGGTTCCCTCTTCCGTCCTCCGGCAAATCTCCGAAAAGGCGATAGGATTCCTGGAGGCTGGTGCCGGCCTGCTCGACGATGTCGATCAGGCCCGCCTCTTGCGAGAGAGATTGGGTGAAGGGGATTACGAAAAGCTATTGGAGGAGCTTCCGCGCAAGCTGGAATGCCGGAGAACGGGCTAAATGCCTGATCCCATCATGGAAGGGAGAAGGCTGAGCTGGAAGTCGACCTTGGCCAGATCCTGCCTTATATTGGGACCCTTAAGGAGCAGGTCCAGCTCCGTCAGCCTGCCGATCACATCCCCCAACCGGGCTCCTTTATGCTCGCTCCGGGAGCGGACAGGGGCGTAGTATATCTCACCGCCGGAGCTGTTCACCTCCACCCCAAAAAAATCCTTGTCATAAAAGCCCTTGAAATGCAAAATTAATGGTTTGTAGATGTTCTTTATGGCCGGGGCATAGAACTCAGCAAGCATCACCTGGTGCATTCTATTCTTGCTGTCGGCGATCCGCAGGCGGACGTATCCCTGGCCATGAATATAATTGCCGTAATGGACTCCATACTTGATGCGGGAGGTCAGATCGGTGGTCCGACTGAAGACGAATTCGCAGGTATCATCCGTCTCCGTGGGGTCAAGGTTTAGAAAGTATTTGATGCGGAGGTTGTAGCCGTTTTCAAAGGAGATGCGGATATGAGCCTCATCGCTCTTTGAGCCGCTGACCTGGAACTGTGATATATCCCAGCCAAAGATATTTTTTGCCTCTTCCTTGGTAAATGAGTGGGACGCAAACTCTTGTACCTTTTCCAGGAGATCTTGCATGGTTTCCATTGACCTTCACTCAAAACCTTAAATCGGATAAACATTATGGTTATGGGCTTTAAAGGACAGATTTATCGCTCTGAATATGTCTGAGGTCCCTGGGTCAGGATTTTTCTCAAGCAATACATATTGGCCGGTCTTCTCCAGGCGCAATCCCAGAGAGCCAGCGGCGGCGGCCATAGGCCAGCCGGAGTTTGGGCTGGGGGTGGCATTATGATATCTCAGGGCTGCGCTGATGGCAGCGCGGGCGCCGGCGGGCCGAGCTAGGGCGATCAGGATGATGCTTATTCTAGCAGGTATCCAGTTGGCCAGATCGTCCAGCCTCGCTCCCGCGTATCCCAGTTCCTTCAGACCGGGTTTCTTGTAGCCGATCATCGAGTCCATGGTGCTGATGGCCTTGAAGGCCATGGCCGCCTCTAGGCCCAGACCCATGGGGTAGAAGAGAATATAGTAGAATATGGGGGACAAAATGGAGTCCACATAGTTCTCTGAGAGCGACTCTATCACCGCTGAACTGGCCTGGGCCGGGGTCAAGGTGGAGGTGTCTCTTCCCACCAGGGCGGGAAGCATCTTCTTTGCCTCCTGGATATCCTGGTCTATCATCCTCCCGATGCTGCTTGATGTCTCCAATAGGCATCTGATGGCGAAGGTGGACTTCAAAAGGTATGCCCCCACCAGGAGGGGCAGCACCGGAACAAATCCCGCCGCCCTGACCAGCAGATGAGCGGACAAGACGGAGACAGCGATCACCGTCATGGCCAGAATGATGCCCTGCAGCTTTGTCGGATGGGCTCGGGCGCGCAGAAAGGAGATCATTCTTCCGATCCAGACCACAGGGTGAATGCGAGCTGGAGGCTCGCCGATCAGAATATCAAAAGCCACCGCCAGGAGAAATACCACCAAAGCCTCTTCGATACCGGTCATAGCAGCTCCTCCAATCTCTTCCAGACCTGGCAGATGGACTGGCCCTGCATGAGCGCATCCAGCACCATTTCTGCCNCCTCTTTTTGGTGAACGATCCTGCAGCCTTCACAGCACCAGGAGCCATCTCGCTCTCCGCCTCCCGTTCTCTCATCCCGGCAGGGGAAAAAGGGGCAGAAGCATAATGAACAGTCCTGCTCGGGGTAGTGGCAGGGAAACCTCTCGCAGCTCAGTCTTTGCATCTCAATGCCTGCTCCAGAACGCTGACGAGCTTTTCGTTCTCCTCGTGGCCTCTCACTGCTACCCGGATGTAGCTTTTATCCAGGCCGAAGGACTGGCAGTCCCTTATCAGCACTCCTCGGGCCATGGTGCGCTCCGCCAGGAGGTCAGAATCGATTCCCGAGGACTCGATGTTCACCAGGATGAAGTTCACCCGGCTGGGCAGGGGGTCCAGGCCCAGCTCCTTCAGGGCAGGGATGAGATAATTCAGCTCCTCCGCTATCAACTCCCTTGATTTGTGCAGGTGATCCTCACATCCCAGGAGATACTCTGCCGCAGAAGCGGCAATGGAGCCGATGGACCAGGGTACTCTCGCCCGGTTCATGATCTGGGCTAAAATGGGGTTAGTGACGCCAAAGCCCAGCCGTAGCCCTGGCACTCCGAAGGACTTGGTCAGGGACCTCATCACAAAGAGGTACTCCCTGCCGGGGGCATAGCCAGCCACGCTCTCCTCCGGGCGGGAGAGCTCTATGAAGGCCTCATCCACCAGCATGAAAACCTGGGCCTCCTCGCATCTGTCCGCCAGATCGAGGACCTGCTCCTTATGAAGGAGCCGCCCTGTGGGATTATTGGGATTGCAGAGGAACAGGGCCTTGGCCCGGTTCAGGTCGGAGTGGCCAAGGCGAGGGAGGCCGTCTGTTCCGATGGCCAGCCTTTCCGTCCTCCCTCCGGCGAGTTGTGACTGATTCTCATACTCTCCAAAGGTGGGGGTGGGGATCAGAGCCAGCTCGCCCTCCTCCAGCACCGCCTCCGCGAAGAGCCTGATCAACTCGGACGAGCCATTGCCGGGGACGATGCATTCCGGATCTACCTGGACGAAGCGGGCCGCTGCGCGACAGAATCCCCTGTAGCTGCTGTCAGGATAGTGGCCGATCTGCTTGAGCTCTCCTGCCACCAGCTCCTCCAGGGGAGGCGATCCCAGGGGGTTGATATTGGCGGAGAAATCCAGCGGATCAGCTCCCAGTTTCAGCCTTGCTTCCTGCACCTTGCCACCGTGCTTGCATTCTCTGGCAGTGGCAAAGCTCTTCCGCAATCGATTTTTCATAAGTCGTTGTGGCCTTCAATGTACTGGCATTTCAAGCTTGTGGGCAGATGACACTTCATTAACAATAGTGATCTGAAGAAGCGCTGTTATCTGATAATTTGTTTATAAAATTAATAATATGATGCTTAATCAAAATTAATAAAATTCTATATTAATTGGTATCCGAAAGTGTTTTATCTACTCTATGCGAACTCAAGCGGCGTATATCAAAGGAAGAGGAGGCTAAGATTCCGATGGCAACAAGAGAAGGCAGCTTTTCTGTTGAGGACATGAAGAACGTCCAGATCAACATAGGAGCTGTCGTAAAAGAAGAGGATGAATGGGACCAGGAGATGGGCCCCTTCCCCAAGCCAGGTGTGGCGACGCTTCGTGACTGGGACTTCAAGATTTGCAACCGGTACAAGATCATGTATTCCCCGGCAGATGATACATGCACCCTCTGTACCTATGGGCCCTGCGATCTGACCGGCAACAAGAAGGGTGCCTGCGGCATAGACATGGCCGCCGCCTGCGGCAAGATCGTTCTGGTTGCGGTTTTAATGGGGACCTGCGCCCATACCGCTCACGGCAGGCACCTTTACCACTGGTGTCTGGACAAATTCGGAGATATGCCCTTCGATATGGGCAGCGAGATCCTGGTGGATGCTCCCCTTTATCGCACCATCCTGGGCAAAAAGCCCAAGTCGCTCAAGGACTTCGGCGAGGCCCTGGAGTACTGCGAGGAAGAGATCGTGCAACTCCTGGCTGCCACTCACACCGGTCAGGAAGGCTATTATATGGACTTCGAGTCCAAGTCGCTGCACGGCGGCATGATCGACTCCCTGGGCAAGGAGATCTGCGATATGTTGCAGACGGTGGCTTACGATATGCCCCGCGGCGCTGCCGATGCACCCCTGGTGGAGATTGGCATGGGAACCCTGGATCAGAACAAGGGCGTCCTCATCGCTTACGGCCACAACCTGGCAGCAGGAGCCGAGGCCATGATCTACACCGAGGAGCACAATCTCTGGGATAAGGTCGACATCGGCGGTGTGTGCTGTACTGCCATCGACCTCACCAGAATCACCGAGACCGGCAGAGAGTCCAAGATACCCGCCAACCTGGGA
>JGI11944J13513_1001120_pt1 | contig 22517 bp, 18 predicted proteins | sample TerdegcoTASludge_FD_13513 | JGI IMG/M metagenome (IMG submission 13513) | reverse complement strand
TTTGGAGTTTCAACATTGGCAATATTACCTGAAAGAATCTTATGATACTGAGCGCGAATGTTTAATGCCCGTTCCAAGAGATTGGTAACTTCCATTAGACCTCCTTCACAGGAATACTCAGACCGATATCGCGGTATTCTTTTAATTTGTTTCGCAAAGTTCTTGCCGTTATCCCCAAGAGAGCCGCCGCCTTTGTTCTATTTCCCCGCATTGACTTCAATGCATCAAGTATCAGTTTCATCTCCATCTCTTTCACTGATCCGAGCGAGACATCCTTTACAGAATCCATGTTAGGCAAATGAGTCATTTTGATAAGAGAATAGTTTGAGAGGATACATGCCCGTGCGATTGTGTTTTCAAGCTCGCGCACATTTCCTTTCCAGTTATTCTGCTTCAAATATTCCATTACCCCTTCATCAATCCTTACATCCATTCCTTTTGAATGCTTTTTCAAAAAATATGCCACAAGGGGTGGAATATCTTCTCTTCTCTCCCTGAGAGGGGGGACATGGATGGGAAACACATTAAGACGATAGTAAAGGTCCTCTCTGAATTTACCTTCGTCGACGTATTGAGCTAACTGTCTGTTTGTTGTCGCTATAACTCGTACATCAACTTTCTTGGGGAATTTTGCTCCCACTACCTCAACCTCTTTCTCTTGCAATACCCTGAGAAGCTTCGCTTGAAGCCTTAAGTCCATCTCTGTAACTTCATCAAGAAGGATTGTTCCTTTATCAGCAAGCTCGAATTTGCCTAATTTCCTGGAAGATGCCCCAGTAAAAGCACCCTTTTCGTATCCGAACAGTTCACTCTCAAGGAGGTTTTCAGGAAGGGCGGCGCAGTTGACGGCAATAAACGGTTTGTCTGCCCGATCGCTGCTTTCATGGATGGAGCGGGCAACCAATTCCTTGCCGACGCCACTTTCCCCGAGAATGAGAACCGTTGCATCTGTCTTTGCAACCCTTTCCGCTGACTGAAGGACACTTTTCATTTCCCGTGATGCATAAATAATCTTTCCTCCATGTATTCCAAGGGCTCTTTTTACCACTCCGTACAACGTATCGGTATTGAAAGGCTTCTGAATGTAATCAAAGGCTCCCTCTTTAATCGCTTTTACGGCATCCTGGACAGTTCCATATGCCGTTATGAGTATAACAGGGAGAAAAGGCCTTTTATCTTTCACCTTTTGGAGAAGATCAATCCCATTTAGATGAGGCATTTTCACATCTGTAATGATAAGGTCAAACAACGTGCGATCGATTTCTTCAGCTGCTTTTAAGCCGTTGTCTGCAATAGATACAGCATATCCTGCTTTTGATAGGGATTCCTTCAAAGCAATCCTCATATGGTCATCATCATCTACTACAAGCACATTCGTTCTCATAGAGTATCCTTTGGAATGTATATACTAAATGTAGACCCAGCACCTTCAGTTGATTCAACTTCAATATATCCCCCATGGGCCTTAATGATGTTGTACACAATATAAAGTCCCAGACCTACACCCTTGTCCTTTGTGGTAAAGAATGGATTAAAAATATTTTTCTGTAATTCTTCGCTCATACCCACGCCATTGTCACGAATAACAACAACCGCGTATTCACCGTCTTCTTTCACGTCTACGTTTATGATTCCCTTCTCTCCATTCACTGCTTCAATAGCGTTACTTATAAAATTCATAATTACGAGCTTGATCAGATCAGGATCAAAGAACGATGGCTCGCTAAAACTACAATTCACTTCAAGGGTAATACCCCTGCTGCTCGCAGATAGACCCATAAAATCAAGAGTTTCTTTCACAACATGGCTAAGTCTGGCTTCAGTAAGTGCAAGCGTCTTTGGTTTGGTATAGGAAAGCAGATTATTGATGATACGGTCGATTGTTTTAACACCGAATAAAACATAATCGATATATTTTCTGTCTTTCTTTCTTTGCCTTGAATTCAGCAACATTGACAAAAAAAGCTCCATACTTCCAAGTGGATTTTTGATCTCGTGGGCCATTCGGGCAGCCATTTCACCCATAGCCATTAATCGCTCATCCCGTTCAAGCCGCTCTTTCATCTTTTCAAATTCAGTTACATCTTCAAAAACAACAATCTCATTGCTTGCACACCCATTTACAATTCGTTCTCTTTTCCACCGATAGTGGCCCTTCCCATTTTTCAATTCACCTGATTTTTTGCCATTATTCGTTAGCTTGTTTAAGAAGATGTCCGAACCTAATTCTTCTGCGGTTTTATTTACAAAAATAAGGTGAGATGTATTTTTTACAACAACACCTACTGGCAAAGAATTGAGTATGTTATAAAGATATCCCTTGGCTTTTTCCAATTCTGCATTCTTTTCATCTATTTCTTTCTTAAGTTGACGTATCTGGCTTTCGAGTACACCATAGTAATTGATAATTGAATCTGATGCCTTCGCAAATTCCTGGAAGGCATTCTCAAGAAGTTTAGCTTCTACGGCTGGCATAGACACAAATTTTGCAAAATGTGTACCAGCTTACAATAGTTATAAGTTATTAGGTATTAGGTATTAGTTTAAACCCATGAAATGATTATGGTTATATTTGCCCGTAATTCGAAGTTGATATTCCATAGAAACGCTTCCCACTCCGAACTAATAATGCCGAACTGTTTTTAAAGATTGTCAGTTTTTTGACAGAAGGTGTATTATTCTATACCGAGACGCTTCATTTTCTCAATAAGGGTAGTTCTGTTTAGACTCAACACCTGGGCGGCCTTACTTTTTACGCCATTTGTCTCTTGCAATGCCTGGAGGATAAGGTTTTTCTCAAAGTTTGACACAAGAGTATCATACCCTTTTTCAATTTCAAAATGTTTCTTTTCCTCCTGTTCGGCAAGATAAATCTTGTCAGGAAGGTCTTCAAGGTCGATGATGCCCTTCTTTTTCAAAACAACAACTCGTTCGATTAGGTTTTGGAGTTCCCTTACATTCCCGGGATACGTGTAGTTCATTAAAACACTCATGGCCGATTCAGAACATCCCTCAATTTCAGCCCCATTAATTTTATTCGATCGCTCAAGAAAATAATTCAAAAGAAGCGGAATATCCTGTCTTCTCTCCCTGAGCGGTGGTAAGTGAATCGGCACAACGTTTAAACGGTAGTAAAGGTCCTCTCGAAATTTACCATCTTTAACAAGATCATCTAAAATCCTGTTTGTTGCAGCAATAATTCTTACATCTACATTAATGCTTTTTGTTCCACCGACTCGCTCAAAGGTTTTTTCCTGGAGTACTCTCAGAAGTTTTACTTGAAGGTTAAAGCTCATGTCTCCAATTTCGTCAAGAAACATGGAACCACCGTGGGCAAGCTCAAATCTTCCGTAGCGCGTACCCGTGGCTCCAGTAAAAGCACCCTTTTCGTATCCAAACAGCTCACTCTCAAGGAGCGTTTCAGGTATTGCACCACAGTTTACAACGACAAGCGGGTTGTCTTTCCTGGATGAATTGTAGTGGATTGCCCGCGCCACCAGTTCTTTTCCTACTCCGCTTTCTCCGGTAATGAGGACCGTTGCATTGGTATCTGCAACCTTCTCGATCATCTCAAAAACCTTTTGCATGGGGAAGCTTATCCCAATAATATTCTCAAATTTGTACTTATCTTTAAGACAGTTTCTCAGGATTGTGTTTTCGCGAATTATCTTGTTCTCGGAAAACCTTCGTAACAAATTAGCCTTACCCGTGAGGCCTTGTGGAATGCTCTCGCTCTTCATAAGCTTCGAGTAGTACATTGCTGATTCAACTACAGTAAGTACTTCTTCAAACTTAAAAGGCTTGAGGACGTAATCAAATGCCCCCCACCTCATTGCGCTAATGGCTGTGTCAAGGCTCCCATATCCGGTAATGACGATACCAAGCGTCTTGAGATATTCTTTCTGGATGTAATTTATAAGCTGAAGGCCATCGATATGCGGCATGGAAAGATCAGTTATCATCACGTCATATTCGTTTCCTTTGAGGGCAAACAATGCTTTTTTACTCTCAAGAAAAGCATCAACAATATACCCGTTATTGCTTAAGAACTCACTGAGCATAGTGAGGATGCTTTCCTCATCCTCAACAATTATTATCTTACCTTTATCCAATTATCTCCCCTCTTCTTAACAACTCTATTTTATTGAGCACGTCCATGTGCCTGCGAACGTCCCATTTCGTATTTTTCTTGCTTGATCTACAAAGGGAATACATAATCAAGAAGGCGGGCAAAAAACACAATACTATCTTCGAAGAGTATAAACGGTACATATTTTTTCATAATTATTACCGTTTAAAGACTTATTTTTCAATAACTTTTTTTCCGTCTCTATGGAAAGATTCTTAAACTCTCCTGCTACATTCTGATCACTTCATTGTGTTCAATGAGTTTTACGGAAAAAGTATATAGCGTATGATTAATAAAAAAGGGTTGTTAACCGTATAAATTTATTCAAAGTGCTCGGCAACCATATGAGGCTTGATTTCAGCATTTTTTACAATGCCTTTTCAGTATGAATCTTAGTATTAATTCTTTCATTTTTATTCGAAAGAAAAGTCTAAATACATAACTTCTCGAGCACCGTTGTTGTTAACAGAAAAGTGGAAAGGGAGCGAGATGATCGGAATCTTTGTTATAAAATTAACTTCTACATTCTTGCCCACCACCACCATGGGAATGGCTGCTTTCAGATTCAATCCCGCCTGTTCAAATTCTTTCCGAGCCTGGCCTGAAATAATATTGGTTAATTCACCGATAGAGTCTACAACTTCCGGATTTACTGTATCACATTCTTCTCCAACAAGGGTTTTAAAAACAAAAAGAGCGCCTTTATCATGAAAGCTAATACATATTGTACCCTTTCGATCTCCTGCCAATCCCATGATACCACTTATGTCACCGGATGTGGTCCTTTCATTTTTGAGAATAGGTTTCCCCATCTTTGCTTCTATACCAAGCATGGTCTTAAAAACCGTTTGGGCAGCATTTATGAAGGGGTTTATATATTTAACGTCCATTTCTCCTCCTCATGTGATCATTTACCTGCCCTTGCGCGGGCCTTATCTATTGCATCTTTCAGTTTATCAGGTGTAAATGGCTTGACAATATAGTTGTCGACACCGGATTTTATTGCCTCCATAACACTGTCTTTCTGCCCTTCAGCCGTTACCATGATAAACGGGATTTTTTTCTTCTCATCGTCTTCCTTACAAGCTTTTAGAAATTCTATCCCGGTCATTTCTGGCATCATCCAGTCACTGATAATGAGATCAATTTCTTCGCTTTTCAGAACATTTAAGGCGTGCTTACCATTCTCTGCTTCAACAACATTTTCAATGTTTATCTGCCTCAGCACATTTTTAACGATCTTTCTCATTGTTGCAAAATCATCGACCACTAAAACTTTCATTCTTTACCTCCACATAATTAAATGTGTCTCGTATGAGTGCTACGTTATTAATCGTTAAAAAGAGGATAAACTTAATGGGTTTTATTAAATTAATAGCTTGGGGTTATTGTGGATCGGCGTCATTTCTTAAGGCAGGTAGATAGACGTTAACGTTTGTTCCTGAATCAACGTTTGATATGACCTCTATGAAACCATTATGTCTTTTTATTATGGAATAGCAGATGGCAAGTCCAAGACCCATACCCTTCTGAATCCCAAGAGGTTTTGTCGTATAATATGGATCGAAAATTTTCCTAATTTCATTTTTTGGAATACCAATACCTGTGTCTGCCAGGGAGATTCGCACGTACTCCCGTTCAAGAAAGGGCAGCTCGTCCTTTGGGCTTTCTGTAACATTCACTGCTGAAATGGTCAGTGAGCCGCCATTCGGCATGGCTTCAGCAGCATTTGATATAATATTATTGAAAACTTGGCGAATTTCTCTTTCATCTGCTGCTACAAGAAATAATTTATCGTCAAATGAAAAATGACAATCAATCTTAGATCCGGTAATGGTATTACGCACGGCCTCCCTTAAAATAGCTTCCAGATCAACCGTCTTTTTAACAGCTTTACCACCACCAGAAAATGTTAATAGTTGTTGTGTTAAATCTTTCGCTTTCAGACACGCTTTTTCTGCTTCCAGCATTCTGTCACTGACAAGTTTTTCATTATGTATATGGGATCTTGCAAGGGAGATATTCCCCAGGACAACGGCGAGAATATTATTGAAATCATGGGCTATACCTGCTGCAAGGGTTCCAATCGATTCTAACTTTTGCGCATTGAGGAGTTCATCTTCAAGGCGTTTTAAATCAGTGATGTCTTCGCAGGTAACAAGATATCCACTATCTTTTTCAAGCCGAACAACCTTAAAATTACCTATTTTCTCTTTTCCATCTTTTGTTGTAACAGAAAAAGTCCTTGGCACTCTCTTCTGTTTGATTTTCTTTCGAATATCTTCCTTCCATGCAGCAATAACGGTTTGACGATATGATGTTTCAGGGAATGCCTTTTTCAACCACATTCTTCCATTCGGTACATCATGTAAGTTGTATCCGAAAAGTTCTCGAAATCTCGGGTTCATATATTTGTAATCACCATTGGTGTCAATAAGCACCATGCCAAAGGGTGCCTGCTCAAGAAGGGTCTGTAGTTTCTGTCGTTCTTTCTGTAACTCTTCCTCGGCTTTTTTCCTCTTCGTTATGTCTCTTACGATAGCCTGTAAGAAGTTTTTCCCTGACAACTCAACTCGATTAAAACTCAGCTCGGCAAAAAAAAGGTTGCCGTCGTAACGGCAATAGCACCATTCAAAAAACTGTGGGGATCCTCCTAATGCAAGCCTTATTTTTTCGTGATATGCAACCTTTGAAAGCTGGCCATTGGGCTGGTATTCTGGCAAGTATTTCCCCGGATACTCCCTTACCAACTCTGCCTTAGTACACCCAAATATCTCCAGTGTTTTTGCATTGCAATCAATAACTTTGTCATCGTGGATTAAGAGAATTGCATCATTTGCCGCTTCGAAGAGGGTTCTGTATCGCTCTTCGCTTTCTATAAGAACAAGCTCGGCAAACTTCCGATATGTCCTTGATCTTTCGAAGGTGTCTATTTGTCGACGAATCGATGTAAGGGTATCGAGCAACCGGGTTTCTTTTTTCTGTTTCTCATTCATGGAATATATTACTGACGCACTGATTGTAGGCTTTCAAAAACAACCGTTCAATGATATAAATCAAAAGCCATTCACTCATGTATGTAAGCGGTTGATACAATTATTCAGCTGTAGAAGACACTATTTCAGGAATGGTGTGTCAAGAGGATGCCATAGTGTCATTGAACAAACATCATCGAATGTTATGCTTTCATCTTTGAACCATAGGTATACTGAGCAACCATAGTTCGTAAGTTTCTGATTCTATTGTTCCATCCTTTCAGATATTTCCCATATTGTTCCGGTCTCATCTCGGCGAGACGGGCATATCGCTGCTCTCTTAACTTCAAATACGTATCAATATTTAAATGTGATTTTGTCAAAATTCTTTCGGCAGCTGCAGGACTATTTACATACGTATCAAAATGAACTGTGCTCAAAGGAAAGGGTAATGATTCGGCACCCGATTTATTCCATATTTTTCTGTATATTGCTTCTGCGTCAGTTTTTGTAAGGTCTTTAATGTTACCTTTGTAGCCATACTCTCTCGCCGTTGACTGGAGTATGCCGTACTTAGAAGATTCCTTGCCACCATCCTCCCGAACATGTTTGCTGCCTTCCCTTTCGAGGACGAACTTGAGACCTTCCTGAAATTTTACATCCGCCTGTGAAATCTCATTAGTGAACGGTAAAGCATGTGCGCCTAACTGAAGATTATTTGACAGGACCTTCTCGAAGGACTCGCAGACGCTCTTATTATAAGACGATCTGCCCGATTTTCTCATCAAATCAACTTGCTTTGAGGCCAATATGGCTTCAATAAGATTCATATGAGATAACATCTTGTCCTCCAGTGGAACAGAATAAACGTTGGTATTGTCGAATCAAGATGCAACATCAATGCCAGTGAAAAACCAAGATTATGGGATTATAGGGGGAAGGATGAAAAACGGCACTAAACATACACTCGCTGTGCGAATTATAAACGCATTCACCCACGCGTAAAAACGTGGTCCTCTGTAGGGCTTACGTTTTCGGATACCCATGAGCATTTACATGGGTGTTGGAAGCTCTCCGCGAGCACAGCAAGCATGAAGGGGGGTCTCTGACGGCTTAGCGGGTAGCGGGAGCAACCTGTCTTCCGATCCACCCTCCGCAGGAGAACTGCTCCGAAGGACGGGAGCCTTGGCGTAGGGAGACGCAAGTTATTTAATCTTCATTCATCAAGTCCAAGGCGGGCAGTGGCGTCTTCGTCGATCTAACCCTCATCAGCGTAGGACATGTCCTTGCGGTCCTGCAGGAGTTTCAGACTCGGCATTCCTGACAACCTTGAGCCCGCGCATCATTCAGGGGAATACCCTTGATGAAATATTCCCGCAGCCGCCGGGTGGCCCAGTTGCGAAACTGTGTACCGCGATGGGAATTGAACGAGTAACCCACAGAAATGATGTCATCAAGATTATAGAAATCGACTTCTCTCGATACCTGCCGGGAGCCCTCGGTTTGAACTATCCGGAATTTCCGGATAGTTGCCTCCGGTGAAAGTTCTCCCTCCTCGTTAATGTTGCGGATATGTTCGTTGATGGTCCTCACATCCTTCTGGAACAATTCTGCCATGAGTTTCTGCGTCAGTCATACCGTTTCATCTTCCAACCGCACCTGGATACGGGTTCGGCCATCCTCGGTCTGGTAGATGAGGAGCTCGGAGCGGGGAGGGTTGGCGGGAAAGTTGGTCATACCTTCCTCATTCGTGATCTTGCCCTCATGTGTTCTTTGTGATTGGTCATTCTTTTTCCGTTCAGTCCTTGCAAAGAACCTCTGCCTGCTCCAGAACCAGCTCGGTCGCGCGGCCTGCTTGTCCGGCGGATAATGGTCTTGGTATCCTTGACTCAAACATTCATTTCTGCTCCATGTTCCTGTAACCACGCCGCATATTCTTGGTATTCCGGCATGACCCGGCCAACAATCTGCCAAAATTCCTTTGTGTGTCCTTTCTGAATCATGTGCGCCAGTTCATGGACAAGAATATAATCAAACACCCAGATCGGCGCCATCACGCTGCGCCAGTTGAAATTCAACGTTCCCTTTGTTCCGTAAGACGCCCAACGATTTTTAAGATCCAACACGCGAAAAATTTTTACCTCTGCGCCGACCCGCTCGGCATAACGTGGTATCCTGGTTTTCAAGAGCTCTTCTGTCCTTTTCTTGTACCAATCAATAAAATGTTCCCGTGCTCGGCTTAACTCGGTTTCTGGAAGCTCGAAATACCCGCGATGAAAATGTAACTGCCCTGGTAATTTGGACTTGGGTACAGCCGTGTCGTTATTTCCATCTTTCAACAATTTTAAACGGTAGCTCTTGCCCAGATATAAAAACCCTTGCCCGTTAACAAACTCGCGCTGAACCTTTTCTTTATTTCTCTGGCTTTTTAGGGAAAGTTTCTGGTGAATCCATAGGCGTTTGCTGCGAACGTATTTCGTTATGGCATCCGCCGTTACCTCACGGGGCGCTGCCACTATAACAGAGCCGTCTCGCTCAACGGAGATGCTCAGAGTTTTCCTGGCACTACTTTTTACAACGCATTTTATGCCGTTAATCTCCAAAACGTCCGTCATGAATTCACCAACCGTGTATGCAAAGTTTTTGCAAGCTCCATAAAACGATCGGCAAGACGATGAACCTTGTCATAAGGAAGAAGGTTCCTGTCGTCTATCTCGTTTATAATCCAGGTTCTTAAAAGATTTTGGGCGGGTTTTCGGCGCCAGAAATCCCGAATGCGGATCTCCTGGCTCACATGCTCCACAATCTCAATAACCGCCTCGCAAAATGCCTTCATTTTTTGTTCGTCAGGCGGCTGCCCATATTCGTCAATAAGAATCCCCAGAAAAGGCGCCTGTGTTTTGGGATCCAGACCGGTTTCATCCTCTTTTCTTCCCGCCCTGGCTTCCCGAATGAATTTCTTGAGTTCTTCGGCAAGGGCGTCCCAGTTTTCTCCAAAGCTATCAAGAATTTCTTTGAGCCGTTCACTTAATTTTTTATACAAGGCAGGGTCTTCATTGTAATGCTTTTGAATATGGTATTTTGCCGCGTGTTCCATCTCCAGGGCCTGGGATTTTTTTGATTTCAGTTCATCCACCTTTTTTTCAAAATTCTCGTCAAATATGGAAATAGGCGGAATCTTTGGGTCAACGCCCTGAGCGACAATATATTCATCAAGTAGTTTTTTGACCTTGTCGCCGACGCCGGCGATGTTGAGCTGAGCATCCCGATACCGATTGGCGGCGGTCTTGTTGATGAACCCCAGCAATTTAAAATCATATACATAGGGAAGGGCTTCGGGACGCGGCATGATGATATCCATGCTCTCGGCAAAGTCGCCGAAGCAGCGGATGAATTGCGCCCTGATTTCCAAATCCCTCAGCAGGTTCACGCAGGCATCGATATCCGTGAGGTCGTCGATTCCACCTTTGATAAATATCTCCAGCACCCGGCGGTGGCGATCTTCCAATTTCGGCAATTCGTCCTTGATGCTGATGAGCGCTCCTTTGATATCTGTTTGCGCATACATGGAAAGGGCTTCTTTTAATCTGTCGCCCACGCCGTAGTAATCCACCACAAGACCATGGGTCTTTCCGCTTTTGCATCGGTTCACACGCGCAATGGCCTGAAGAAGTTCATGGCCTTCCATAAAGCGGTCCAGATACAGCACCTGCTCAACCGGGGCATCAAATCCCACCAGCAACATGCTTTTTACAACAATGATCGCGAGGGGGTCTTCGAAAAGTGGTTTTTTGAATCTCCCGTTCTTGCCTACAAGAGTCTCATGCACGGACTTGTCTGTATAGGGCTGATAGCTCGGCGGGTCATTATGATCGCCGGAGATAACAGCGGCAAATTCGAGTTTTTCAAGCAGCTCTTTTTGCTTGGCCGCAATCATCAAAAAACGCGTCTCCTCATCGAGTTCCCGCTGCTTTTCATCAGAAAGTTCAAACAGACCTGGATCGAGGATTGCAATCCGTTTCAACAGCTTTTCCCTTGCCTTGGTAAACGCTTCACAATAGCGGATGGCGGCCTTGCGGCTGACCGCCACCACCTGAGCCTTGAATCCGCCGGGCAGGATATTTGCCGCGTAATGAAGGAGCATATCCTCGGCCTTGGCTTGAATAAGATTCTGGGATTCAAGGATATTTTCAACCGTGGCATATTTGCGGCGGATCGCCTCTCGCTCTTCCTCAGTCTTGGAGCGAAACATGTCATCAAAGAATTGATCAAGGGTCCGGCCGTCTTCCACCTGGGCATTTACCTTGCGGCCTTCATAGAGGATCTTGACCGTGGCGCCATCCTGCTGGGATTCTTCAATCGTATAGCGGTCAATATAGTCGCCAAAGATTTCATAGGTCTTTTTGCCCTTGCCGGCGATGATGGGCGTTCCGGTAAAACCGATTTTCGCGGCATGGGGCAGCGCCCGCATCATATTGGCGTGAAGCAGGCTTGTATGTCCGCGGTGCGCCTCATCAGTGAGGATCAGGATCTTTTCCGAGGGATTCCACACAGGGAAAATGACCGGCTTGGCCGGCAGCTTGTATTCGCCCTTTGAATTTTCTTCCGGAGCTGCGGCCTTTTGTAACTCGAATTCCGAAATCTCATAGTCGTCGGTCTTCAGCGCTTCCCGCTCCTGATACTTCTGGATCATGGTAAAAACAATATTGGAGCTTGTGTCCCTCATGAGCTCGGCCAGACGGTCCTTGCTGTCGGCGTGATAGATGGTTTCTCCAGTGAGGGCCGCGCTCTCCTTTAATTGACCTTCCAATTGAATCCGGTCTGTAACAATAACCACCTTAAAGCCTTTTAAATCCGGCAGGGTGCGCATCTTGCGGACAAGAAAGACCATGGTGTAGCTTTTTCCTGAACCCTGAGTATGCCAGATGATGCCGCCCCGCTGATCCTCCTCGCCGGTCTGCCGCTTGGATTTGCCTGTTCTCAAGCGCTCCACCGCCCTTTGAACCGCCCGGAATTGAGGATACCGGCAGACCATTTTGATGATCCTGCCCTCTTTGTCGTCAAAGAGGATGAAGTTTCGCACAATATCGAGAAGATGCTCTTTTCTGAACATCCCGGCGATGAGCTTCTCTTGGCTGTTGAGCTCCTTCTTGCCTATCGCCAGGGCAACCTCGCTCATGGGCACAGGGCTTGTATCCTTCCATTCCATGTAATGTTCGTACCCTGCCCCTACTGTAGCGGCAGCCGCCTTCTGACGACAGGTGGCAACAAGGATCTGGTTGAAGTAAAAAAGCCTTTCGCAGCCTTCCTCTTCTTCGACCCCCTCGCGCTGATTGGAATATCGCAGAAGCTGATTGATCGCCTCCTCAATGGGATTAGTCAGCTTCGGGCTCTTGCACTCCACAACCGCCAGAGGAATGCCGTTGACGAAAAGCACGATATCGGGCGCAATAAAGGAATTGCCGCCGGGGAGATCCACGCGAAATTGATTGATCACCAGAAAATCGTTTCGCTCCGGATGGTCGAAATCAATGAGTTTGATGGTCGTGTCTTTTCCGCCGTGCAGAATGGGATCGCCATCCACCTGAACGCCCCCTACAATGCATTCAAAGGCCTCTTTGTTTGCCTCCATGAGTTTAGGCAAACTGATCCGCAGGAGTCTGTTGACTGCCTGATTGATGCGCGTCTTATCCAGCCACGGTTTGCCGTCCTCTGTAAGGTTGATTTCCCGCACGGCCTTTCTGAGTCTGCCGGTGAGCAGAACTTCGCGGAAACTCTCCCGTTCCGTCAGATAGGGGACATCAATATCCCCTTCGATATGCTTCCATCCCATCCCTTTGAGTTGCTCGATGAAGGGGATCTCAACATAGGTTTTTTCATCAGGCAGCGTTGTCATAGCTTAACCACTCCCTTGCAATCCGGGTAATCGCAACAGCCCCAGAACTGGCTGCCTGCGTTTTTCCCGCTTTTGGCGGTGCGCAGCACCATCAGCTTTCCGCATTGGGGGCAGGAGGGTATTTGATCCGTCGGATCTGTCCGATCCGCCTGATCCGACCGATCAAATTTCTTTTTCGCCCGATGGGCCAGTCTTGCCGCTGCCAGTTGCTCGCTGTAACCGCCGGCCTCCACAAAGCCCTTTTCAAGGGCTGCAATCTGCTGGTCCAGCAGAAAATTTGCCTGGTTGATCAGGCAGATGATGGCATTGGCCCGCACCGCGGGGTTATCATGCTCAAGCCAGGGGGCATACAGCGCCCAGCGCTCCGGTTCGGTTAGGTCTTTGAGATCCGTCGGATCCGTCGGATCGGTCGGATTGGTCCGATCTTCCCTAAACTTCCTTGGCACCAGCCGCACAGCCCGGGCTTCCGGGGAATCCGGCGACCATTGCAGCAGACGCCGATGGCGCAGATAGTCTTCAAAATCAAGCAAAAGCTCCTCCAGACTGGCCCGGGCAACATTGAGCAGCCGCAACTCAGTTTGCGATGAAGTGGCCGCGGCCCGGCTGCCTTCAGCAATGTTTTGGCGGCCGGATCGCGCCGCCTGCACCATCTGGTCTGTCATGCGGGAATGCGGGTCAAGAAATTTTTCACAGAACCAATAGGTGGCATCATAAATCAAGGTTGCGGTTTGAAAACTGGCTGTGGAGCGGTAACCGCCGCTGGGTCTGATTTTGGTCATAAGAAACGCTACCCCCGAATTTTGTTCAAAACGGCAATGTGTTTCTCTCGCCCTTTACATCAATCATCATTTCTTTTCCTTTTTCCGCGGTTTCTTTTGTTCCAGGTTTTTCACTTCCTTCACCGCTTCGATGAAATGCCGCTCTACCGCCGAAGGCTCTTCCAATGCCTTTTTGCGGAATTTTTCATATTCGAGCCGTGCCTTCTCAATGGCCTCTTCATGGCTGATCCTGCCTGCATGGGTCAGGATGTCCCGTTCGCTTACCTTGAGAAACTCATCGAGCTTGGTGATCCAGTCTTTCATATACATGGGTTTGCGGCTTAAAGCCTGAAGCTCGGCAAAATCAAGATACATGGTCACAATCCGATTGAGGGTGTCCAGCTCCTCGGCGCTCAGGTAGTTTTTGGCGATCTCGATATCCTCCTGAGTCGGCCGGGCGCCGGTCCATGAGGTCAGCCCCATGTGAGGTTTTTGGGCATCGGCCCGTCCGGCGATGATCTCGGCGGCGGTGTGGCCGTGGGCGGCCCAGTGCATCTTGTTCTGAACGATCTGAAAGAATCGGCGGGACATCTCCGTGTTCGGATCGTAGTCGATGCTCGTTGCATAGATATCCAGCACCTTGCGCCAGAAGATCTTTTCCGATGCCCGGATATCCCGGATGCGGGCCAGCAGTTCATCAAAATAATTGCCGCCGCCCGCCTGCTTGAGCCGCTCATCGTCGAGGGTGAAGCCCTTGACGATATACTCCCGCAGCCGTTGGGTGGCCCAGATGCGGAACTGGGTGCCGCGATGGGACTTGACCCGGTAACCCACTGAAATGATTACATCCAGATTATAGAAATCGACATCCCTTGAGACCTGCCGGGAGCCCTCGGTTTGAACTATCCGGAATTTCCGGATAGTTGCCTCCGGTGAAAGTTCCCCCTCCTCGTAGATGTTCCGGATATGTTCATTGATGGTCCGCACATCCTTCTGGAACAGTTCTGCCATGAGCTTCTGCGTCAGCCAGACTGTTTCATCTTCCAGCCGCACTTGGATACGGGTGCGCCCATCCTCAGTCTGGTAGATGAGGAGCTCGGAGCGGGGCGGGTTGGCGGGAAGGTTGGTCATGAATCACCTCTTTTAGGAACGCCTAGCTTCTCCACCAGAAATTCAATAGGAGAAACCAATGATTGGGGAATCTCGCTTTTCGTCACCTTGGAGAACATTTCCATCGCCTTGTCGATTTTTTCGCTTTCCTCCTTAGGTAAACCAAGCTCCGATTCAAAGTTTAGCTTCATCCAAAATAGAGCATCGATTTCACAGGCCCTTTCGATGTCCTTGTTCCAACGCTGATGCTTTGCGTTGTTCTCGCTTAACTTTTTCTTCACATTTTCCTGTATGGTTCCATTGACTGCCCGAATGTCATGATCTGCCAAAACAGCATATGGAATATGCAAGGCTTTTAAGACTTTGATAAAAAGCGGGAACTTGGTTTTTCCTCCAACCTCAACTACAGAAATACCCAACCGATTGATGTCGTATCCCATTGCCTTGAAAGCCAAAGGCAAGGCGATTTTTTCCGTAGCCCCCTCGACCAACAGGACGGCTTTTGCAAAAAAAAGCTCCTTACGTTCCGCATCGAATTCCGTAAGAAGGCGAAGGGCTTGCCGGTCTGAATCTGTCAGATCGCATACTTGTGCCTGGCACGCTACTGTCCCTTGATCAGCGGAACGCCGAATGACAGCAACAGACTCGGGCTTATGGACCTGAACGAAAATAGGGGAGTGGGTGGTGAGAAAAACCTGATTGCCCGATTCAGAAAGTCCTTCTAGCACTGTCTGGAAATACCGTGCCTTTTGTGGGTGCAAAAAGACCTCAGGCTCCTCAATGGCAAATATAGCACCCTCTTTCTTCATTTCCTCATAGGTTCTGAAAATGGCCACCACGATAGCGCTTTGCAATCCAGCCCCCACCTCACCGGCTGGGCTTTCAATCCCCATCTGCTGGACATATAACTGAAGAGATTTGTAGGCATTGGTCGGGTCATGGCTCTCAAAGTGGAGTTCAATCTTACCCTCTCCCTCAGCCAATCCCATGTGCTCCATTGCGTTTTGGGCAAGCCGCTTCTCGATTTCCTCAAAGGTATCGGTCCGCAAATATTTGTAAGCATCACGCACAGCCAAGGCAAAGGCTTCCTTGCGGGTCATTTTCTCTGTTGAACCGTCAGGCCGTTGCACTTTGACTTCCTTTTTGTCGTTGAGGAATTCTGTATTCACCTCGTTGAAAAGCCGTCTAAGGACAGACCAGCGGCTTCCCGGAGTCTGGCGATTGTAGTCTCGAAGCACTTCCACATAAATGAAAGGCAGACTTTCCCGTAATTCGGCGGACACCCTTATGGGCACCCAACGCCCCTTGTATTGCTGCCCTTTCTGTAGCGGCTCTTCAGGATGTGTAGCCTCCTCTCCATTTTCATTAAGGCAGGTAAAATCAACTTTGAGCGTACCTGCGGGTTTACCTTTAACAGCACGCTTGTAAGCCTTGCAGCGAAGTTGAATGCCTTTGATCTCCGCTTTGTGGTTGTTACGCCAGATCTCAATCTTTTCATCAAAAAAGACCTGAATCAGGATGTTGTTGGTTGTATCCTGATTATAAAAATCCTCTTCTGAAAAGCTCCTTTCCGAGGGCCAGGTATCCCCGAGCACTATGTTGAGCGCCCGCAAAATATTGGACTTTCCTGCATTGTTTTCGCCGATGAGAACACAAAAGGGTCCCGGCTCAAGAGTGAAATCTTTGAGCGAGCGATAATTTTCGATGTGAACTTTCTCAATTCTCATGGCTCTTTAATCCCAAAGAAAATGCCTGCATGCCCACCTCCTGCAGAGGTTCCTCCAGACTGACCTCTATCTACATTAAAGCAAGCGTGCTCGGTCTGCGATGAAGTGACCGCGGCATGGCTGCCCTCGTCGATTTTCTGATTCCCCGTCCGCGCCGTCTGCACAATCTCGTGATAAAGACTCTTACTTAATAATCTCGGCCTGCACATATTTCTTCAGATCCTCCACTGTTTTGAAATAGAGGAATCCCTTTTGGTTGAGGATCTTTTCGGCTTCCTTATCTCCGTCCAATATGAGCGCTACGGGCTTGCTCAAACCCGGCTGCATCCCTTCCGGCCAGACAAGATCAAGCACCGCCAGCACATTGCCATCTTCATCGCACAGCTCGTATTCGATCTCAGCAGACGGCAGTCCCTGTTTTTCCACCCAGAGGGCGCATTCCAGAAGCAGATCTTCTTCTTCATCGGCTGCCACCTTTGGCTTGACATCGATTGCCCTGCTGGTGATGTCCTCCACTACCTTTGATTCCGGCAGCCTGCCATGGAGCAGGCTATCCAGAAAAGCATTTGCCGCATTCGCGATCAGGATTCTGCGTTCCTTCAGAAAATCCCGATACCGTTCTGGCTTCCACAGGGCCTTATCCATGGGAATCCAGTGGCTTTCGAGAGCGCCGGGGTGTTTGGCCGCCACCTTCTCAAAGTATTCTTCCGGAAGTTTTTTCCCAATCCAGAGGTTTGTTCCCTGGGTCTGAAAGGTGAAGTTGGCCACCGCGTTTACTTCGGACCGTTCATAGCCCCGCTCATAGAGCACTGCCTTGGGGAAAATGTGGTGTACCTGTAAGTCACTGAGCTTGCCCAGCATAAAAGAGGAAAGCTGCACCCCGCTTTGCCAGTCTTTCGCGCCGCAGACCCGCGTCAAAAGATAAAGCAGGGGATAAAACCGGGCGCCCGTGCTCCAGCCGCTCACGTCCTGTTCCCTGATGGTAAGGTCGCCTCTGGTCTTGCGCAAGGTTTCAATAAGCCGGTTCAGGCCCTCCGTCTTTTCTTTAATCGCCGCCAAATCCTGGGCTAAAACGCTTTCTGTGGAACCGGCGTAACGGCCCCAGAGGAAGGTATGGACATACCAGTAGAGGAGTTTGTCCCGTTCAATATGATCCGGATGTTTTTCGCCATGCTGGGCAAGGTAGCGCGACATGAGCGGAATGGCGCCTCTGCCGCCCAGCACCCGATCGTGATCGAGGCCTAGGCGCGAGGCAATCAGGTTCAAAAGTGCGTCAATCCTCTTTTCCGCCTCGGCAAGGCCGCTTTTAAACCTTTCGGTATTCACATCCTTGAGGCTTTCAAAATAGGCCTCGCCGGTTATAATGGCGGTGGCGTTGCGCAGGAGCCACTCCAACGTGAACTGAAAACCGGCCTTGTTCCACTTGGCAAGTTTTTTTCTCATTTCTTCCCGCGCTTCAGGCCAGGCAGCGCAGATCTTGGCCAAGGCCAAATCGCCTTTGGAAAGCTTGGTGCCGCCGGAATTGATGCGGTTGAAAATATCCACCACCACGTCAATGGATTTATCCGCGCCCGTGATCTTTTCGTCGTAGATTTCGATCTCCTTGATCTGGTCAATTTTATTTAGCCGGGCAAGGCAGCGGGTCTTTTTTTCATCCGTGTCCAATTTTGAAAGAATGGTGCCGAAGAATGTAGCCGCGCCTTTTTGCATGAGCTCCGTCACATTGACCCAGAGGGGGTCGTCTTTCATCTTCATGGGCATGTAGAACTCAAAGACCTCATCCTCCACATGGAAATAAAGGCCGGTAAAGGCCTTTGCGTCGCCTTCGAAAAACTTTGGAGGCTTGCCGCGCACAATGCCATAAAGTGATGTGATCCTCTGCTGACCATCCAGCAAAAGATTCACCACGCCCGGGGAAATGGGCCCGTCGCCGCGCGTGGGTGCCCCTTCCGACGGCGTTACCCAGATGAGCAGGCTTCCGATGGGAAACCTTTTGTAAAGGGAGTTGATAAGCCCCTTCACCTGGTCGCGGTTCCAGACAAAGCCGCGCTGGAAATGGGGCAGGGCAATGGTGCCCAGGTCTATCTGATCAAGAATGGTGGCTATTTTCATGTTTTGATTCCTCTGATGGTATATTTACCCGGACCTTGCTGGTTAAAAGATCGTGCATAAGGCCTTTTTTGAGGAGGCGGAGATTATTTAAAGTATCACAATGCGTTGCTTTTTATCTATCCGTCATCTTCATAGGCCTCCAGCGGTTCGTTCACAAACATTCTCTTATAATCTTTCGCTCTTAAAACCGTGTCATACAGCCCAATATCTTCGCCTTCATGCTTGTTCACCCCTGTGTAAACCAAACTCGAATCCTCATACCGCTTGAATTTATAAACTGCGTCGTTCATCAGGGCACTGTTGAACACATTGAGGCTGACCAGCAACTCAAAATCGTTGACCGCCAGACCAGTCACGCGCTTGAAGAGCCCGGGCTCCAGTTTAGTAATCACATCCCGTAGCGTGTGCTCAGCCGGTCCGAGGGTGCCCAGAGGATCAACACTGCCCGGCGGGTCCTCCACTGGGTCCAGGGGGGTCGCGCGAGGCAAGTATTTTGCGGACAGATTCATTCAGTAAACCTCATGGGAACGCGTGCGAAACCATCCCTCAACCTGGGGATCGCACAGGTCAGGATTGCCCTGGATGAAGGGCCTCGAGGTGTTGAAGAATCTGGGTATTTCTTCGTTGGTCATGCTTTTTCCGTCCAGTCCCTGCAAAGAACTTCCGCTTGTTCCAAAACAAGCTCCGTGGCATGTGCTTGTTTGTCCGGCGGATAGCCGTATTTTCGAAGAATGCGCTTGATGATTACCCGCATCTGGGCCCGGACGTTTTCTCGGACGGTCCAATCGATGGTGATGCTGTTCCGCACCGCCTTGACGAGTTCTTGAGCGATCAGCCGTAGTGTCTCATCGCCGAGGACGGCCACTGCGCTATCGTTGACCTCCAGCGCATCGTAGAAGGCTACCTCGTCATCCGTCAGCCCCAGTTTCTCACCTCGCCGGCCCGCCTCGCGCAGGTCCTTCGCCAACGCGATCAATTCTTCGATCACCTGTGCTGTCTCAATGGCCCGGTTTTGGTATTTCTTGATTGCATTCTCAAGGAGCTCTGCGAACGACCGGGCCTGGACGATGTTCTTTCTGCCGCGTGCCTTGATCTCGCCTTCCAGCAGCTTGCGCAGCATCTCCACCGCCAGGTTCCTTTGCGGCATGCCGCGCACTTCCGCCAAGAACTCATCGGACAGGATCGAGATGTCCGGCTTCTTCAGTCCAGCGGCCGCGAAGATGTCGATGACCTCATCCGAAGACACCGCCTTCGAGACGATCTGCCGGATGGCGAACTCGATCTCCTCCGGGCTGCGGCGGCCGTCCCCCGTGCTCTTGGTCAGCACCGACTTCACTGCCTGGAAGAAGGCCACGTCGTCCCGAATCTCCAGCGCCTTCTCATGAGGAACGGCCAGCGCAAACGCCTTCGACAACTCGCCAACCGCCTTCACCAGCCGGTTCTTGCCGTCATCCTGGGCCAGCACGTGCTCCTGCGCCGCCGGAAGCACCGAAAGCCTTTCCTGAGGCCCGCCGGTTTTCCAGGGCGACCAGTCGAAGCCGTGGAAAATGCCGCAGCAGACCTCGTACCGCTCCAGCATGACAGCCACAGCCTCTTCCTGGTCGATGGCTGTCTGGCCCTTGCCGCCGCTCTCGGTGTAGTTGGCCAGAGCGTATTTGAGCTGGTCAGCGAGGCCAAGGTAATCCACCACAAGGCCGCCCGGCTTGTCCTTGAACACGCGGTTCACTCGTGCGATGGCCTGCATCAGCCCGTGGCCGCGCATGGGCTTGTCCACGTACATCGTGTGCAGGCACGGGGCGTCGAACCCTGTCAACCACATGTCGCGGACAATCACCACCTTGAACGGTTCCTTCGGGTCCTTGAACCGCTTGGCCAATTCCTCGCGGCGAGGCTTGTTGCGGATGTGTGACTGCCAATCGACCGGGTCCGACGCCGAACCGGTCATCACGATCTTGAGGGTGCCCGCGCTGTCGTCATCACTGTGCCAGTCTGGGCGGATCGCCACGATGGCCCTATATAACTCGACACAGATGCGGCGACTCATGCAGACGATCATCGCCTTGCCGTCCATCGCCGAAAGGCGCTCCTCGAAGTGCTTTACCATATCCTCGGCGATCAGCTTCAGCCGCTTCTCCGTGCCGACCAATGCCTCGAGTTGCGCCCACTTGGTCTTCAACCGCTCCTTGTGCTCGACCTCTTCGCCCTCGGTCGCTTCTTCAAATTCGGCATCCAGCTTAGGTCGTTCTTCCTCTTTCAGCTCCAGCTTGGCCAGGCGGCTTTCGTAATAAATCGGGACAGTCGCCCCATCCTTTACCGCCCGCTCGATGTCGTAAACGCTGATGTAGTCTCCAAAAACGGCCCGGGTGTTCTTATCCGTCAGCTCGATCGGCGTGCCGGTGAACCCGATGAACGAGGCGTTCGGCAGGGCCTCGCGCATATGCCGGGCGAAGCCGTCGATGAAGTCGTACTGGCTGCGATGCGCTTCGTCGGCGATCACGACGATGTTCCGCCGGTCCGATAGCAGCGGGTGCTGGTCTTCGCCTTCGGTGGGGAAGAACTTCTGCACCGTCGTGAAAACGACTCCGCCGGAAGCGGTCGTCAAGAGCTCCCGCAGGTTCGCCCTGCTCTGAGCCTGCATAGGCTGCTGGCGAAGCAATTCGTGACAGCGCGCGAACGTGCCGTAAAGCTGGTCATCCAGGTCGTTGCGGTCGGTGATGATCACCAGCGTCGGGTTCTCCATCGCCGGGTGCAGCACGACCCGCCCGGCGTAGAACGCCATCGTGAGGCTCTTGCCCGATCCCTGCGTATGCCACACAACACCGACACGGCGGTCACCGGGCTTTGCGTCTTTCTGGCTCTTGGCAAAATAGGTCCCTTCGCCCTCTCGCACCTGCCAAGGGGAAGCGGGAGGCACACAGGCGCGAATCGTCTCCTGTACCGCCAAGTTCACCGCGTGGTACTGGTGATAGCCGGCCATCTTCTTGATGAGGACGCCGCCGCCCACATCCTCGAACACAATGAAGTGCCTGATGAGGTCCAGGAACCGTCGCTTCTCAAACACGCCCTCAATCAAGACCTGAAGCTGAGGCAGCCGGTTGTCTGCCAGTTCCTCACCCTCGATGGTCCGCCAGGGCATAAACCACTCGCGGTCGGCCGTAAGCGTCCCGATTCGCGCCTGCACGCCGTCAGAGATCACCATCGCCTCGTTGAACGAAAACAGCGACGGAATCTGTTGCTTGTAGGTCTGAAGCTGGTTGAATGCCGACCAAATGGTGACGTTTTCGGTGGCGGCGTTCTTGAGTTCCATCACCGCCATCGGCAGGCCGTTGATGAACAGCACCACGTCCGGCCGGCGTTCGTGCTGGTTCTCGACCACGGTAAACTGATTTACGGCGAGAAATTCGTTGTTCTCCGGCTCATCGTAATCAAGCACGCGAACGAGATCGCCGCCGATCGATCCGTCGGCCCGCTGGTACTCGACCGGTACCCCCTCGACCAGGTACTTGTGGATAATGTGGTTGTTTGCCACCAATGACGGCGAGTCCGGCCGCGTGAGCTTGCGGAATGCTTCATCTAATGCATCCGCCGGAACCTGCGGGTTGAGCCGCGCCAGAGCCTGGCGCAACCGGTCTTCAAGCACCACCTGGCCGTAATTATCACGCTCGGCGGCGGGCATGTCCGGCGCAATGTCCGGGCCGAACATGGTTTGATAGCCAAGACCCGTGAGCCACTCAAGGGCGGCAGATTCGATTTCGGATTCGCTCAGCTTCGCCATGGTTCGTCCTCGGTAGGGGCGGGTGTCAAACCCGC
>JGI11944J13513_1001113_pt1 | contig 22618 bp, 25 predicted proteins | sample TerdegcoTASludge_FD_13513 | JGI IMG/M metagenome (IMG submission 13513) | reverse complement strand
CAACCCACGCTCCGAAAAGGAAAATTTAAGTGTTGATATGGAGCGCTTGGAGTACTGGTTGAGAAATGGTGCTCAACCAACAGAATCAGTTAAAAACTTAATTAATAAGTTAAAAAGTAAGGAGGTAACACAATGAAGGATTTGCTTGAAGAGATCGTGAAGGCTTTGGTTGATCATCCAGAGGATGTGAAAGTCCAGGCAGTTGAGGGTGAACAAGCAGTTGTTTATGAGGTAAAGGTTAGTTCAGATGACATTGGAAAGGTTATTGGGAAACAGGGTAGAACTGCAAATGCTCTTCGTACACTTGTAAGAGCAGCTGCAAGTAAAACAGGTAAGAACGCTATGGTGAATATTCTCTCCTAAATAAAGAGAGATAGAGCAATTAAAACCCCGGGTTAATCCCGGGGAATTCAGATTCATTATTCTAAAGGGAGGTAGTTATGGCAGATTCAACAAATGCAACAGATGTTTTAGAAAAGCTTGTAAAGACTATTGTTGATTATCCTGAAAAAGTTCAGGTTAAAAGAATTGAAGGAACATCAACGCTTATTTATGAAGTAAGAGTTAGTCCTGAAGACATTGGTAAGGTAATTGGAAAACAAGGTAAAACAGCTGAGGCTATAAGAACAATTGTTCAAGCAATTTCAAGAAAATCTGGTAAAAATACTATAGTATCTATTCTTTCTTAATAAAAAGTGTTAATTAAAAGACAAGTTTTAATTAAATCTATCGTAACAGAGGCTTTAAAGAAAGATTTAATTGAGAAATTCAATAAACTAATTGATTTATCAGAGAAAAGATTGAATGAAATTAATTCTGAGGAGAAAAAATTTCTTTTAACCGCACCATCTCTTGAACCTAATTACCTTCAAGTTATTAGAGGTAGATTAAAAGAACAAAAAGAGGAGGAAGAGAGAGTAAAAGAGAGTTTGATTCGTGAAAGAGAGAATATTAAAAATTTAAAAGAGGGAGAAATTTATTTACATGGTTATGTAGATAGTTTTGTAGATTTTAAAGAAGGAGATGATTTCTTCAAAAAATTAGAAAAAGCAGAGATAACCTTAAAAGATAGTAAAATTATAGAAATAAAGAATGAGTAGGTGGATAACAATAGGGGAGATTGTATCAATATGGGGGGTTTCAAATTCTTTTAATGTAAAAAAAATAAGTGATAATAAAAGTAGGTTCAAAAATATTAAAAAAATTTATATTCAAAAAGAGAATGAAGAGCCTGAAATTATAAATGTAAAAGAAGTAATTGAAAGAAATGATAATGTTATCATAAAATTTAACGACAATTTAAAGGAAAAGATTGAAAATTATGTTGGTAAGTTTCTTGTAATACCCGAAGAGGAGTTGAAAACATTAAAGGAAGATGAATATTATATTTTTCAATTGATTGATTTAGATGTTTATGATTCAAATGGAAATTTTTTAGGTAAAGTTTCAAAATATGTTGAAAATCCAAAAGCCAATGATTTAATTGTAATTTCGAATGATAAGGAAGTTATGATTCCATTTATTAAAGAATTTATTAAAGAAATAAATTTAAAAGAAAATAAAATAGTTGTTCATAATATATAAAAATGAGATTTATTGTTATAACAATTTTTCCAGAGATATTTAAAATATATTTCGAGACAGGATTACCAAAAAAAAGCATTGATAAAGGTCTCATAAATTATGAATTGATTAATCTAAGAGATTTTTCGTCAGATAAACATAAAAAAGTTGACGATTATACTTATGGTGGTGGAACTGGTATGGTATTTATGTTTCCAGTATTAAAAAAAGCAGTTGAAAAAGCAAAAGAATTGTCTAACAATAATCATATTATTTTACTTTCACCATCTGGAATAAAATATGATCAAAATTTAGCTAAAGAATTATCAAAACACGAAACTATAACTTTAATTTGTGCTCATTACGAAGGATGTGATGAAAGGATAAAAAATTTTATTGATGAGGAGATTTCTGTTGGTGATTTTATTACTCAAGGAGGAGAAATTCCTGCATTAGTATTAATTGATACAATTTCAAGATTCATTCCTGGATTTTTAAAAAAAGAGGAGGCAGTTAATTTAGAAACTTTTTCAGAAAATTTAGTTGAATATCCACAATATACAAGACCTAATGAATATGAAGGGTTAGAAGTACCTGATATTCTTCTATCAGGCAATCATGAAAAAGTTAGATTATATAGAAAAAAAGAGAGTTTAAAAAGAACTCTTCTTTTAAGGCCAGATTTGTTGTTGAAAAGAGGTTTTGATGAAGAAGAAAAAAAGTTGCTTATTGAAATAGAAAAAGAGTTAATCGAAAACATTGAAAAAATTCTTAAAAGATGAAAATATATGTAGCTTTAATTCATTATCCAGTTTTCGATAAAAATAAAAAAATTATAACCTCATCTATTGTACCTTATGATGTTGTTGATATTAGTAGAGCATCAAAAACATTTGGCGTTAAGAATTTTTATATTGTTCACCCATTTAAAAATCAAAGAGATACAATTAAAAGAGTTATTAAATTCTGGACAGAAGATAGGGGGAGTTTCTATAATGAAGATAGGAAGGAGGCATTAAAATTAGTTAAAATTAAGAAAAACTTGAATGAGGTTGTAGAAGATATAAAGAATATAGAAAAAATAGAACCAAAAGTTATTTTGACAAGTGCAAAAAAATCTGAAAACAGTATAAATTATGATTTTTTAAAATCAATTATATTAAAATCACCAGTCATTATTTTATTTGGAACAGGTTGGGGAATTGTGAAAGAAAAGATGAAGTATGATTATATTCTTGAACCAATTTTAGGTTTTCCTGAAGATAATGAATATAACCACCTTACAGTTAGATCTGCTTGTTCAATAATACTTGATAGGATTTGTAATTTATTTAGAGGCTCTTCTTAAAACATAGATAAAAATTGGAGTTCCAATAATTGCAGTGAGTATTCCAACTGGAATTTCAGAAGTCGTTAATGTTCTTGAAATATTATCAATTAAAAGAAGATATATTGAACCAAACAATGCTGAAATTGGTAACAAGTACCTATAATCTGGTCCAAAAATAAATCTTACAATATGTGGAACAGCAAGTCCAACCCACCCAATTATTCCACTAATCGAAACTGATATTGCAGTTAACAATGAACATATAGATATTATTATTAATTTAAGTATTTTTGGATTTTCTCCAAGAACAATTGCCTCATCATCGCCTAATGATAAAATATTCAGTTTCCATCTAAGTAATATCAATAAAATTGTTCCAATTATAAAAATAGGTAAAGTGTAAAGCATCTCTTTTCTTGTAATAGAATTAAAAGAACCCATCAACCAAAAATCAATAGTTGGGAGTTTAGAAAATGGATCAGCATAATATTTTAAGAGTGATAAAAGTGATGTAAAAAGATTCCCAATTATAAAACCAGACAGAACCAAATTTATAGATGATGCAATTTTTCCTGTCCTTGAAACAAAAATTGTTAGTAGCACAGAAATGATAGAAAATAAAAAAGATAAAATTGAGACATAAAAAAAGTTATTAAAATATAAAATACCTAATGCTGCTCCGAAGCCTGCACCGCCAGAAATTCCTAATATATAAGGAGAAACCAAGGGATTATTAAAAATACCTTGAAAAGAGACGCCACATTGAGATAAAACAGAACCAACAAACATAACAACAATTATTCTTGGTAATCTTATATTAAAAATAACGATTTCTAAATTTTTGTCTAAATTCATATTCAAATTAAAAATTTTATTTAAAATAACTTTAAAGGTTGTAAGAAAAGGAATGTTGTATCTTCCAAATGAGAGTGAGAACAAAAAAATTAAAATATTTAAAATTATTAAAAAAAATATAGTTAGATAAAAGGCTTTTTTACTTTTTTGCGTAGATAATTGTTTCACCATTATATCTAACTATCTCAACATCTATAGAATATACTCTCTTTAAATTTTCGCAATTTATAACATCTATTGGCTTGCCATAAGATGCAACTTCACCTTTTTTAATAAGAAGAATTTTATCTGAATATTTATATGCTTCGTTTGGATTGTGTAGTGTCATAATAACTGTAAGTTTCTTTTTCTTTTTTAACTCTTTGATTGTTTCAAGAACTATCAATTGATTCTTAAAATCAAGATATGCAGTTGGTTCATCCAGAAGTAAAATCTCAGTATTTTGAACGATTCCTCTTGCAATTAAAACTAACCTTAATTCTCCACCACTTATATCTGTATAAGGTCTATCTTTTAAATAATACAAACCCATTTCTTCTAATACTTTATTTGCAATTTCAATATCTTCTTCTTTTGGGGTAGAGTAGTCACTTATATAAGGGTTTCTACCCATTAAAACAAAATCTATAACTTTATAAGGAAAGGTCTGCTTATGAATTTGTGGTACAAAAGAAGTCGATTTACTTAAAGCTTTATTACTCAAATCATTTATATTTTTACCAGAAATTATAATATCTCCACTTTTTGGTAAAATTATCTTTTGAATTAGTTTAAGTAGTGTTGTTTTTCCAGAACCATTAGGACCAAGAATTGTTAAAGTTTCACCTTCATCTATTTCAAGAGAAAAATTTCTAAATATCTCAGTATCAAAATAGCCAAAACTTAAATCTTTAATAATAATCTTTTTCATTTTAATCTTTCAGTATCTCCTCTATCTCTTTATCAGATAAATTATATCCAAAAATATTTTTATAAAAATCTTTAACCTCTTTTTTAAAATCAATTTTTAAAATATCACCATTTATTTTTTCTGAAAGCCAAAATATTCCTAAAATTGATTCAACAGATGGTAAATCATATGATATAAAAAATGATGGAATAGTATAAACTTTCTTTTCTTTTATTGCTTTTACATCCTGTAACTCTTTTCTATTTAAGATATCTTCTTTTGTTCCTATGAAATATGATGGAATAAAAATATATTCAGGATCAAATTTTAAAAGATCTTCTAATGAAATTTCGATTTTTCCTCCTTTTATATTTTTTGTAACACTCTCGCCACCAGCAATATCAACCATTAATGTTTGATAAAAATCACTTCCATAGGATTTAGTAATAGTCTCACCAGCAACATATACTTTTCTTTTTTCTAATCCTTTTAGTTTATCCTCAACCAATTTTTTATTTTTGTTGTAATAATTGATAATTTTCTCTGCCTCTTCTTTTTTATCAATAGCATCTCCAAGAATATCAATGGATTTTAAAAGATTTTCTGGTGATTCATGATCTAAAAGAAGAACTGATAAATTAATCTCTTCAAGTTTTTTTATATTAGTGTAATGAGGGGTAACTATAATGTCAGGTTTGCAAGATAAAAGAACTTCTGGATTGTAATCTTTAAAACTTCCAAGATCTGGAAGTTTTTCAAAATTAGGAGAAATTTTTTTAATATTTTCAAAATTCATAACCTTCAGAGTTGATGAATAGGTCCCTATAAATTTATCTTGAGCTTTTAATGCAAATATCATTATTGTAGACATTGGATATAAAGAAACAATTCTATAGATTTTTTTTGGAACGATAACTTTTCTTCCCGTTGAATCAGTTACTTCTTTTGTTTCTCTATCTATTTTTATACCTATCGATTTATCTTTTGAATTATATTCAATATCTCCATCTAAATTTTCAATAATAAATCTTAATGGAACATAGGTTCTTGAATATAAAATAAATGGTTTTATCTCATCATCATTATCTATTTTTTTAGATTTCCCATTAACAAATGCACTGTTTTTATCTATTGTTAAAGCAATTAAATTGTTATTAAATTTTATTTCAACCTCTCTTGTTTTTTCCTTCCAAAACACCTCTCCACCAATACTTTCAATTATTGACCTAACTGGAATAAATGTTCTTCCATTTTTAATAATTGGTACTATATTCTCATTTGAATCAAAATTTAGTTTGTATCCATTTATATAGAAAGAACTTTCTCCCACATTAAAATTAATTTCTGCTAAAAATTTGTAATCTTTTGAAAAAGAACTTTTCAATGGGAGAAATGAGAAAATAAGTAAAAAAACTAAAATAGAAGATAAAACCTTTTTCATATTTTTGATTTGATAAATAATGGATGAGTTATTCATAAATTCCTCCTTTTTAAAGTTATAAAATTAATATAATTTTTAAATTTCTCTAAACTGCCACCTTGTGAAATAATATCAAAGACCTTATTATCATCTTTTACAACTATCCCACCAATCATATCAACTCCATAATCAAACAAAACCTCAGAAAGAGGAGTTGAAGGTCCAAAAACTATTGTGTATTTATCTTTTGATAGTTCAAGAATTCTTTTTATAGATTTATTTGCAAAAGTCGAACCAGTTATAGCAACTATATCAGCTTCTGGTATTAAATATTCCTGAAATGTATCAAGATAATCGCCCTCTTTTGGTTTTCTTTCTATAATAACGATCTCCTTTGCAATACCTTTTAACTTTTCGATATCTTCGAAGTGTCCAATAAAGAGAATTTTTTTGTTCCTACCTTTTTCTAAAAGATAATCAAAAACATTAAATTGTTCATATTTTTCGGGAATTTTAATTAAAGAGTTTAGAGTTGCTAGACCAATTCCAACTTTTAAAGTATCAAATGTCTTTAAATATTCAAGAAGTTCAAAAGCTTTTTTTCCTTTAAAATAACCAGCATCTTCAATACCTGTCATATGCTTTTCATTGTCATAAGTTATTGATATACCTAATTTTTTTGTTATAGCAGCAATCCATCTAATGCTAATAGATAAATTGGCAACATTTGTATCAAAATCATCTTTAACGGTTGAAATCAAATCTTCATAAATATCCATTTCTCACCTCATCAACAATTTTATTAATTAACATCTCTTTGTTGTTATTTTCTATTTTAAAAACTTTACCTAAGTTTGAAATTTTATTTAAAAATTCATTCTTTTTTTCTTTTATCACTGCAAGAACTTTTTTGTCACTATTCAAAACTTCAAAAACTTTTTCTTTGAATTTATAAGAGTTATCTTCTAAGAAGCCAAGTTCATCCATAACTATTAAATCTGATTTTTTTAATCCATTTTCTAAAGCTTTAACACCTAATTCATCAAAAATATCAGAATTCACTATGAGATTCCCATCAATATTATAAGTTGCAACTATATCCCCCTCATTTGTTAATAAATCTATCAATTTGAAACCAACTTTTTTATCATCTTTATATATAGGAACAGTCTTAAAACCTCCATATTTCACATTTAACATTTTTAAAATTTTTTCCAAAGCATAACTCTTTCCTACTTTAATATCTCCTTCAATGAATATATTCTTTTTCATAGCAAAAAACTTACCATAATTATGTACATAATTTTGCTAATTTGTCAAGAGGGTGTGCAAAGATTGCTGAAAAACCCTCTATTTTGTCATTCTCTTGAAATTGTTTTGTCATTCCCGTGAAAACGGGAATCCAATATTTCTATCAATTATTAAAAAATTCAATATAGATCAAATTTAAAGGGTAGTGTACAGGGGGGTCAGGCACCTTGTACACTATAACAACTACTTGTAATGAATTTATATCAAGAATGATTAATAAAGAAATTTTAAAAATGTGTTATTGCAAGGTCTGATACCAATTACTCTTATCTCCTCCTAAAATATTCTCAATGATTGTATTAATATATATATATTTGTCAAGAAGAATAGGTTTTGATAAAATATTTATAAAATGAGTAATAATTATTTAACAATAGTTGTTAATAATTATCCATATGATGAGGAATTAAAAACAGTTTGGGGTTTTTCATCTTTTGTAAGATTTAATGAATACAATATTTTATTTGATACTGGTCCAGATGGAGATACTCTTCTTTTTAATATGAGTAAATTAAATATTGATCCATTAGAAATAAATTTTTTAGTTCTTTCTCATTACCATAATGATCATATTGGAGGATTAAACTCCTTTTTAAATAAAAATCCTAATGTAAAAATCTATATACCAAAATCTTTTCCAGAAAACTTTAAAGAGAATTTGATAAAAAGAGGATTTAAAATTTTTGAAAATGAGATGAGATTAAAAATTTCAAATAATATAAATTTGGTGTTAGAATCGAACAAAATTGTTGAACAGCATTTAATTATTGAATCAGAAAAAGGGCTAATTGTTATTACAGGTTGTGCTCATCCTGGAATTGTTAAAATTTTAAAAGAGACAATAGAATATTTTCAAAAAAAGATTTATCTTTTAGTTGGAGGATTTCATCTTTTTGATAAAACTCTTTATGAGATAGAAAATACCGTTGATGAAGTTAATAAATTAAATATAGAAAATATCTCTCCTTCTCATTGTACAGGAGATGAAGCAATAAAATTATTCCAAGAAAAATTTAAAGATAGATATATTAAATCTGGTTCTGGTAAAATTATCTATTTCTAAAAATTTCTCTTAATTTATAATTTTAATATAATTAGTAAAAAAGGAGGTGTTTATGAAACAAAAAAAATCAGTTGTATTTTTGGTAATTTTAATTTCTACTGTTTTAATAATCAGTTCATCAACTTTTGCGTGGTCAAGTCATGGTAAGATGACATATTTCGTTGCAAATAATATAAATTGGCTTGAAAAATATAATAGCATAACTATAACAGAATATCATTACAGTGATATAGATACTGAACCATATAATCCAGATTTTAAAATATTATACAAAGAGGGATATATTGGTGAGCAAACATCTGCTCTTGAAATTTTATCTATATATGCAGATGAACCTGATTGGGATATGGATGAAAATTTAAAACTTTCGTCATTTCAAAAAATCATAGGAGGATCTTCTGGATGGAGACATCAATATTATATTACATTTTTTGGAATAATAAGAATTGGTAATGCACCTAAAAGATCACAATATTTTTATGATTTAGCATTAAAAGCATTTGATAAAGATGATTATTATTGGGGTTTCAGATTTTTTGCAAGGGCTCTTCATTATGCTGAAGATGTATCGCAACCATTACATGCATTCCCATTACCAATTTCTGTAATTTTAAAAAATATTTTTAGTATAAATGGCCTTGTAAAAATTGGTGAAAATCACCATTATACCTTTGAGGATTATCAAGGAACACAAATTGAAATAAATAGAAGCGACTATATTGATGTATTAAAAACAACTGAAACTATGGATGTTAATTCAATTAATAGATTAGCTGTTTTGAATGCATTCAAAAGCAAAAAAGATTGTAATAAAATTTTTGATATCCAGCAAAAATTTTATGGAGAAGGAATAAACAATAAAGAAGGATTTTCTATTAATAAAGATGATTATAAAGTTTTAAAAGATAATGAGTATCAGGAAGAGTATGATAATATAATCAAATCACATTTGATAAATTTTGCTATAACTGTAAATACAGCGTTAGAATTGCTACATAATGATTTATTAAAGATGGGTGTTTTTAATTAAAATGAGACAAAAGTGTCAGGCACCAAAGTCTCATAATTAAAAAAAGGTGAACATTAATTCTTCTCAAATTTTTTTTATGACTTTCAAATTTTTTTGTGTGTTACTATAGAGTAATTAGATTTTTAAAAATTCTCTATTTTGTCATTCTCACTCTTGCAAAAGCGGGAAAAACAGGAATCCAGTATCTCCAACAGTAATTTTTTTATCATTCCCAAGCAAACGTGAATCCAGCCACTCTAATTTGTCATTCCTGTAAAAATGGGAATCCAGTATTTTTATAGTTAATATAGATTCCTGCTTCTGCAGGAATAAATGTGTGGATGATTTTTTCATAGACTTCGTGATAACAAGTTTACAAAAGTAGACAGCCTGTTTTTGTAAACTAAAGGAAATTTCAGATTAGAAGGTAGGTTATAGATTTATAAAAAAACTTTACAAAATTGAGATTTTTACTATAATTCAATTTGCGGAGAGATGGCCGAGTGGCTGATGGCACCTGCCTGCTAAGCAGGTGACGGGGCTTATACCCCGTTCGCGGGTTCGAATCCCGCTCTCTCCGCCAGTTAAATTTTAGCGCCCGTAGCTCAATTGGATAGAGCGGCGGACTACGGATCCGCAGGTTGTGGGTTCAACTCCCACTGGGCGCGCCAGATCAAATGAATAACGAATATATTTTTGTTAAAGGTGCTCGAGTTCATAACTTAAAAAACATTGATATAAAAATACCAAGAGGTAAATTGGTAGTTATAACTGGTTTATCTGGTTCTGGAAAATCATCTCTTGCTTTTGATACAATCTATGCAGAAGGGCAGAGGAGGTATGTAGAGTCACTTTCCTCTTATGCAAGACAGTTTTTGGAGCTTATGGACAAACCAGATGTTGATTTTATAGAAGGATTATCCCCGGCAATTGCAATTGATCAAAAAGCTATAACTCATAATCCAAGATCGACTGTTGGAACAATGACTGAAATTTATGATTATCTAAGACTTTTATTTGCAAGAATTGGTATTCCTCATTGTCCAGAGTGTGGAAGAGAGATAAAAAAACAGACGCCACAAGAAATTGTAGATCAAATATTAACATTACAAAAAGATACAAAAATTATTATATTATCACCAGTAATCATTGGAAGAAAAGGTGAATATAAAAATCTACTTGAAAAGATAAAAAAAGATGGATTTTTCAGAGTAAGAATAGATAAGACAATTTATACTCTTGAAGAAGAGATAGAGATTGATAAAAATAAAAAGCATGACATAGAAATTGTTATAGATAGAATTGTTTTGAAAGAAGACATAAAAAATAGATTAACCGAATCAATTGAACTTGCTTTAAAATATAGTGATGGTCTTGTCAAAATAGTTTTAGTAGATTCAAATGAAGAAAAAATTTTCTCTTCAAGGTTTGCATGCCCAGTTTGTGGAATTTCACTTCCAGAAATTGAACCAAGACTTTTCTCTTTCAATTCACCATTTGGAGCCTGTCCTACCTGTCAAGGTTTAGGTTTTAAAATGGAGGTTGATCCAGATTTAATTATTCCAGATAAAAGTTTATCCATATCTGAAGGAGCAATAAAAGCACCAGGCTATCAATCTCTTGATGGATTTAACTATGAAATAATTGAAAGTCTTTCAAATTATTATGATTTTGATTTAGATACTCCTATTTATAAGATTGATAAAAAAGCTTTGGATATTTTACTCTATGGAACAGATGGAAGGTTTAAGGTAAATTATACTGGAAGAGATGGAGAAGAGCACCACTTTTACACATATTGGGAGGGGATAATAAATGCAATTCAGAGAAGGTATAAAGAGACAGAATCAAATGAGATGAAGGAATTTTATGAGAAATTTATGAGATTTTTACCCTGTCCTGATTGTGGAGGTAAGAGGCTTAAAAAAGAAGCTTTATCAGTATTGATAAATGGGAAAAATATTTATGAAGTAACAGATATGAATATTTTGGATTGTTTGAACTTCTTTGAAAATATAAACCTTACTGAAACCGAAAAAATAATTTCAAAACAGATATTAAAAGAGATAAAATCGAGATTGAAATTTTTAGTTGATGTTGGTTTATCATATCTTACTATTAATAGAGAATCGAGGACTTTATCTGGAGGAGAGGGGCAAAGAATAAGACTTGCAACACAAATTGGCTCTGGTTTAACAGGTGTACTTTATGTACTTGATGAACCAACAATTGGTTTACACAGCAAAGATACTAAAAAATTATTGAATTCATTAAAAAGATTGAGAGATCTTGGTAATACATTGATCGTTGTTGAACATGATGAACTTGTTATAAGAGAATCAGATTATATTATAGATATGGGTCCTGGTGCTGGTGAAAATGGTGGTGAAATTGTCTTTGAAGGAAAAGTTGATGAAATTATAAAATCTGATGAATCATTAACAGGAAAATATTTATCAAACAGATTAAAAATTGAGATTCCTAATAAAAGAAGAAAAGGGAATGGTAAATATTTTGAAATTATAGGAGCAGAAGAGCATAATTTAAAAAATATTGATGTAAAAATTCCTCTAAACACCTTCACCTGTATAACTGGAGTTTCAGGTTCAGGAAAATCAACCTTGATATATGATATTTTATATAAAGGACTTAAAGGAATATTTTTTAAATCAGGTGAAAAGCCAGGAGTTTTTAAAGAGTTCAAAGGTATTGAGAATATTGATAAAGTTGTTATGGTTGATCAATCACCAATAGGAAGAACACCAAGATCTAATCCCGCTACTTATATAAATCTTTTCACACCAATAAGGGAACTTTTTTCAAAAACAAAAGAAGCAAGAGAAAGAGGATACACTCCAGGTAGATTTTCTTTTAATGTTTTTGGAGGGAGATGTGAAGCATGTGAAGGCGCTGGGGTTAAAAGAATAGAGATGCAATTTTTACCTGATGTTTATGTAACCTGTGAAGTGTGCCATGGTAAAAGATATAATAGGGAAACACTTGAAATTACTTGGAAAGGTAAAAATATATCAGATGTTCTTAATATGACGGTCGATGAAGCTTATGAATTTTTTGAAAATATTCCATCAATAAAAAGAAAATTATCTTTACTTAAGGATGTTGGATTGGGATATATCAAATTAGGACAACCTGCTCCAACTCTTTCTGGAGGAGAAGCACAAAGAGTAAAACTTTCTTATGAACTTTCGAAATCGTTTGAAGGTCATATTCTATACCTTCTTGACGAACCAACAACAGGATTACATTTCGATGATGTTAAAAAACTTTTAAATGTTTTAAATAGATTGGTAGATAAGGGTAATACTGTTATTGTAATAGAACATCATCCTGATATTATTAAAAGTTGTGATTATATAATCGACTTAGGACCAGAAGGTGGAGATGAAGGAGGATATATTGTAGCGCAAGGAACACCTGAAGAGGTTTCTAATAATAAAGAATCATATACTGGTGAGCTTTTGAAGAAAATTTTGAAGAGATAAAAAGGGGAGTTTTGGGAACAAAAAATGTTTGTAGTAATAAAAAAAGATTGAAATAAAAAATGGTTTTTGGTAATAAAATGGTAATTGAGATAATAAAAGGTTAGTAGAAACAAATAAAGGAGGTGATTAAACCCCCTTTATAAATATTAAAATAAGGAAGGGTTAAATTAATTTAAAGAAAAATAGAGAAGTCGAAGATTTTTAAATAATAAATTGCGGTAGTTTGAATTTTAAAGTATGGTGCCGGAGGTGGGAATCGAACCCACATGGATTACTCATCCGAGGGATTTTAAGTCCCTTGCGTCTGCCTGTTCCGCCACTCCGGCTGGAGGCGGCACCCGGATTCGAACCGAGGAATAACGGTTTTGCAGACCGTCGCCTTACCACTTGGCTATGCCGCCAATTCTACCTATATTTATATCAAAAAAGAAATATATTTCAAGATAATGTATAGAAATTGCTGAAAAACTTCTATATCGTCATTCCCGTGAAAACGGGAAATTAGTTCCTTTATTTGTTATTCCCGTGTAAACTGGAATCCAGTTTTTTCTATTTTATCATTCTCTTGTAAGTATTTTTCTCATCCCCTCGAAAATGGGAATTTAGCATTTCTATCAATAATATATATTCCTGCACCGCAGGAATGAGCGTTTGGATGATATCTTCAGAGCTTTCATACTGATCCAAGTCATTTTTAAAAATAGTTTACAAATGTAGGCTGTCTATTTTTGTAAACAAAATTAACTTTTCAGTTTAAAATTAGATTTGTAAAAACATAATTATTTAAAAAAATTATTGGATATTGATATAATTAAATATTATGAATGTTTATGTTGGTTTTGAAGAATCAAAAGATCTTTATAATGAGAATAAAAAAATAACAAAAGAAATTTGGAAAGAACGTTATTATTCAAAATATAAAAAGGTTTTCGATGCGATGTTAAAATATCTTTATTATACAAATTTAGATACTCTTTTAAATTATGTAGAAACTACAGATTTTGATAAACTCATTAAAAATAGTGAAGAAGCAATAAAAAATGGCTATATTCCTAAAATTTTAAGTTTAATTGATAGAGCAAAAGAGGTCCTAAATTTCAATGAAGATTTTGATGTATATTTTCTTATAGGATTTAATCATATTGATGGAACATCCTTAATGTCTGATAAACCTTTTTTATATTTTGGACTCGAGAGATTAATCGATGAAAATATAAATATTCTTGTTCCTCATGAATTTAATCATCTTGTTAGAAATTTTAAATATAGAGAATTTGATACAAAAAAATTAAAATTTAAGGATTATATGATTTATGAAGGAATCGCAACTTATTTCTCAATTTATTTCAATAAATTGGATATGAATCCTAAAAATGAAGCTATGGCACTTTTTATTCCTCAAGAAAAATATGAAATTTTGAATAAAAATGAAGATGAAATTAGAAAAGATATCATGAATCTTTTAAATATGGAAATGGATAATCAAATTATGATGAATTATTTTACTTATGATGGAGACCAAAAATTAAAGCAAGGATACTATATAGGTCTGAAAATAATAGAAGAATTGGTAAGTTTAGGTCACAATATTGTTGACTTAACATATATGGATAGTGATGATATTTTAAATCTTTATTTTAAAAATAAGATGTAACTATAAATAGATAAAATTCATAAAATGGAAAATGAAATTATGAGAAAAATTTATTTATTAAATCTATTTTTGATATTGATTTTATTTTCTTCATGCATTAATAAATATGGTAGCGTAGAAATAATTACAGAACCAAAAGGTGCATTAATATATTTAGATGGAGAAAATATAGGAAAGAAAAGTCCATCAACTATCAATAAAATACCTTTTGGAAAACATATTGTAACCTTGAAAATTTTTGGTTATAAAAATGAAGATGTTGAGATTGAGTTAAGTTTATCAAATAGAAAAATTTTAATAATAAAGTTTTAACACAAATCACTTCAACAATACAAATAGAATCAGAGCCAGAGGGTGCAAGAATTTTATTAGATAGAGCTGATATAAATAAGTTAACACCATCTGTAGTTGAAAATATACCTTATGGTTATAATAAAATTTCTCTATATAAAACTCCGTACGTACCTTTTGAGGAAGAAATTTATGTTGATAGTGATAAAAAAGTTTTCAAATTCAGTCTTCAAAAAATAAAATTTAAAGAGATAGAAAAAACTTTGAAAATTCTTATTATCCTATTATAGATGGAGATTATTTCTATTCAATTGATAAAGATTTCGTGTTGAAAAAAATAAATCTTGTTAATTATGAATTTGTTAAAGAGTTGAATGTCAAAAAACTATTAAAAGTTAACAATTTAATTTCTCTTATACCAGTTAAAATTTATGATAATTATGTTTACTTCAAATACTGGATTTTAAAGAATGTTCCTTCACCAAAAGGAAGTGATTGAAAAAAAAGAAAATAGAATTCCAATCTCTTATCTTTCTTGTTTTGATTTAAAGAATAAAAAAATAGTATGGGAAAAACCAATTATTGTGATTAATGAAAATTGTCTGAATAGTGAGGAAGAGTTTTTATCTATTATGAAATTAGAAGAAGATGAAAGCCCTTATACTTTTGCAACTATCGAAGATAAATATGCTTTTATAGGTCAACTTGAACTCATATGTAATAAAGCTCATACAAATCAAGCAGAATATTATTTTTATGAAAGACATTTATTAATTCTTGATAGATTAACAGGAAAGGTTCTACAAATGATTGAAGATAACTATTCACTATTCTGTGGAGATCCATTTTATTATGATAATAAAATCTATGTAAAAACATTAGATAGATTAATTGAGTATGATTTAGACAATTTCAAAAAAATATATGAGGTTCCAGTGTCAGGAAAAAATACAGGTAAAGTAGTTATTGGAGATGAAGATGTTATATTTATAAAGAGGTGGTTGGTGGTGCTCTAACTTTTAAAATAATTGATAGAAATAGCGGTGAATTTATTTGGTCTTCCTCATCTATTAGTGGTAACTCTTATGATGTATTTCTATATGAAAATTATATTTACTATATTGAGGAAAATTCTAATTCAACATATAATAGATTTTTCATAAATTGTGTAGATAAAAAGAGTGGCAATAAAATATGGTCACTTCAATTTCCAGATGTAAATAACTCTTTATGAATTTTAGGAATCAGTGAAAATTTTCTATTTACTAAACAAACAATTTATTATCCAAAACAAAAAAATCAAATCAGTTATTATATCTGTTATGATATAAATACAAAAGAACCTTTATTGCATTACTCTTTATCTTCAACTGAATATATATATGAAGAAGTAACTTATAAAAAAAATAGAATTTTTCTTGTCTCTACATCTCAAGGTTTAATTACAATATTTGATTATAATTTTCAAACTATCATTTGAAAGAAGTATCACATATGATAAATTTTATGTCATTTTGGTGTTTGACACCATATTAACATTTTTTGGTTTGCATTACATTATCTTGATTAATATTAATTTAATTGTTAAAATCTAAATAGTTAGATTTTTTAGGAGGAAAGGATGATTGATGTTAATGATTTAAGACCAGGTGTCACTTTTGAACTTGATGGTGAAGTCTGGATTGTTATCAGTTTTTTACATGTTAAGCCAGGGAAAGGATCAGCTTTTGTTAGAACAAAAATCAGAAATATTGAGACAGGAAATGTTGTTGAAAGAACTTTTAGAGCAGGGGAAAAAGTTAAAGATGCTTTTGTTGAAAGAAAAGTGTTCCAATATATGTATAATGATGGAGAAAATTATTATTTTATGGATAATAATACATATGAACAGATAGAACTTCCTGAAAATTTTATCGGGGACGAGAAATATTATTTAAAAGAAAATATGAATATACAAGTTTTATACTTCAAAGATAGACCAATTGGTATTGAACTTCCTAATTATGTTGAACTTGAGGTCGTTGAAACCGATCCAGGTTTTAAAGGAGATACTGCGCAGGGAGGAAGTAAGCCTGCACTTTTAGAAACAGGATTGAAAATTCAAGTACCATTTTTTATTGAAAAAGGTGAGATAATTAGAGTTGATACAAGAACAGGTGAATATCTTGAAAGGGTAGGTAAAAAAGAATGAATGATAATTTAGTTATGAGTGATTATGCAATAGAGGAGTTAGTAAGTGGGGCTATAAAAGATTTCAAAGAAATTGAAGGAATTGGTTCAGATTTTGCGAAAGATTTACTTGAAATATTCGATGGAGATGAGGCAAAAAGAGGAATTAAAATAAAAATAGATAAAGAAAATTTAACTGTAGATATTCTATTGAGGGTTTATTTTTTAACAAATCTTATTGAGCTTTCAAAAAAATTAAGAAAGAAAATCAATGAAGTTTTATCGAAGTTTACACCATACAAAAATTTTGAAATAAACTTTTTCTATATTGATGTAAAAGATAAGAATGAAGATTAGGGAAAAAGGTAGAGAAAAAGCCCTCCAAATTCTTTATGAAAAAGATATAACTATGAAAGATTTGGAAACAATTATAAAAAATTTTGATTTTGATGACACTCCTGAAGATTCAATAATTTATGCCATCTCTGTTTGTGAAGGTGTAGAGGATAACATTGATAATTTAGATGAAATTATTAAAGAGCACCTCATTGATTGGGAGTGGGATAGAATTTTATATGTTGATAGAAATATTCTTAGAATTGCAACTTATGAATTAATATATAAAAAAGACATTCCAACTGCAGTAATAATTGATCAAGCTGTAAGAATTTCAAAAAAATTTGGTAGTTTCAGTGACTCATATAAATTCATAAATGGAATTTTAGGGAGGATAGCAGAGAAATATAGAAATGAAAAAAAGGCTTGAAGCAAAAATTTTTGGAATTGTTCAAGGAGTTGGCTTTAGATTTTTTGTTCACTATTATGCAAAAAAATATAACATATCAGGATATGTTAAGAATGATATTGATGGCACAGTTTCATTTGTAGGTGAAGGTGACGAAGAGGATCTTAAAAAAATACTTGAATATCTCAAGCAGGGTCCTACAGGTGCAGAAGTCAGAGAGGTTAAATATGAATGGAAAAATTTTATGAATGAATTTAATAATTTTAGTATAAAATAAAGATATGGAAGAAATTTTTATTTCATTTTTAAAAGAGAAAGTAAATTTAATTGAAAATGAATTAGATAAAGTGATAAATGAGTATAAAACATCGCCTCTATTTCCAGCAATTTCATATTCTTTAAAGGGTGGAGGAAAAAGAATAAGACCAGTTCTGCTTCTTGCATCGTATTCTTCTTTTAAAGATGACGTTGAAAAAGCTCTACCTATTTCAGTATCAATAGAATTAATCCATACATATTCTCTAATTCATGATGATCTTCCAGCAATTGATAATGCTGATACAAGAAGAGGAAGAGCATCTCTTCATAAAGTTTTTGGAGAAGATATTGCTATTTTAGCTGGAGATGCACTATTAACACTTGCTTTTGAAAATTTAGCAAAAGTAACAAATTTTAATGTAATGATAGTTTTAAGATGTATAAGAGAACTATCTATTAATGCTGGAATAAATGGAATGGTAGGTGGTCAAGTTATGGATGTTATGACAACTCCACAAGATGCAACAGAGGAGGTCTTATATTACATTCATTCAAAGAAAACTGGCTCATTGATGAAAACAGCAATTAAAATTGGTGGAATTTTAAGTGAGATAGATGATGAGGTATTAAATAAATTGGAAAGTTTTGGAAATAAAATTGGTTTAACTTATCAGATTCTCGATGATATTGAAGATTCAAAAAATTCAAAAGAAGATGAATCAAAAGTTACATTTCCAAAATTTTTTGGAATTGAAAAATCTAGAGAAATTGCAACTAATTTACTCAACGAATCTTTAAATATTATTGATTCGGTTTCTTTAAAAAATGATCTATTAAAATCTTTTGTTTATTATTTAAAATCATGGATATCTTAAGAGATATTAATTCTCCTGATGATTTAAAAAAATTAAATTTGAGAGATTTAAATGAACTTTCTTTTGAAATAAGAGAATATATAAAGGATGTTATTGGAAGAAATGGTGGCCATCTTTCATCAAATCTCGGGACAGTGGAGCTTACAATTTCTGTTCTTTATACATTTAATCCTCCTTTTGATAAGATAATTTTTGATGTTGGTCACCAATGTTATACATATAAAATTTTAACTGGAAGAAAAGACGAGTTCCCTAAAATAAGAAGAAGTTGTGGAATTTCTGGATATCCATCTCCAAGAGAGAGTGTTTACGATACATTTTTTGTAGGTCATGCATCCAATTCAATTTCTCTTTCCTTAGGTCTTGCTTCATCAAGAGATTTGAACAATGAAAATTATAAGATAGTTGACATAATTGGCGATGGTGCTTTAACCGGTGGTGAAGCATGGGAGGCTTTAAATAATTTAGGTCAGAGTAAAAAAGATATTTTAATAATTTTGAATGATAACGGAATGTCAATCTCTAAAAATGTAGGAGCATTTTCAAGATATTTTTCTAAATTAAGAGCAGAAAAGTTTTACAGGGAATCTTCAAAGAAATTGAATGAAATTCTTAAAAAAAGAGGAAAATTTGGTGAAAAATTACTAAATTCAATAAAAAAATTCAAATTAGTAATAAAACAGGCTATAATACCTGGCATAATTTTTGAGGAATTAGGAATAATGTATTTTGGCCCCTTTGATGGTCACAATATACCTCTTTTAGTTGATGTTTTAAATAAAGTTAAAGATTTAAGTGGACCAAGAATTGTTCATGTTATAACAAAAAAAGGAAAAGGAATAGATTTTGCAGAAGAAGAACCAGATGTTTATCATTCATCTCCTCCGTTTTTAGAACCAACAGATAAAGTTGAATCATTTTCACAAACTTTTGGCGATGAGATGGTAAAAATAGGAAGAAAAGATGATAGAGTTGTTGCAATAACTGCTGCAATGGAACTTGGAACAGGACTTAAAAAGTTTAAAGAAAACTTCCCTGATAGATTTTTTGATGTTGGAATAGCAGAAGGTCATGCAGTTTCATTTGCTGGAGGGCTTGCAAAAGGTGGGAAACTACCATTTGTTGCAATTTACTCAACTTTTTTACAAAGAGCTATTGATCAAATACTACTTGATGTATCTCTTCAAAAGGTTAAGGTAAATTTTATGGTCGATAGAGCAGGTCTTGTGCCTGAAGATGGAGAAACTCATCAAGGGATTTTTGATTTGGCATATTTTTCTTTTCCGAACGATTTTGTAATTTTGGCTCCAAAAGATGGAGATGAGTTGAGAGAAATGATGAATTTTTCTTTAAAGGAAAAGAGAAGTTGTATTATAAGGTATCCAAAAGATAGTTCAGAAAATTTAGGACTAAATAGTCCAGTAATTCCATATGAGCCAGAGATTTTAAAAGAAGGTGAAGATGTTTTAATAATATCACTTGGCAGATTATCATATTATGCATTTAAAGCAGTCGAAGAGTTGAATGAATTTAATATATTTCCAACTTTAATTAATTTAAGATTTGCTAATCCAATTCCAACTTATACAATAAATAACTGTATTGATAAATACAAATTTATCATAATTGCTGAGGAACATTACTATCTTGGCGGTATTTTTACAAAATTATCTCCAATATTAATGGGTAAAGAAAATCTAAAGATAAAGCATCTTTCAGTTACTGAGTCATTTCCTCCTATTGGCATAAGGGATGAATTGTTAAAAAGATATAAACTTGATAAAGAGGGTGTCAAGGAGGTGGTATTAAATTTAATTGGAAAGAAAGTTACGTCTTGATAAAATTCTTTTTCTAAGAGGTATATTTAATTCAAGAACAAAAGCACAGGATGCAATTAAAAAGGGGGCTATCATGGTAAGTGGAAAAAAGGTAACAAAAGGTGGGGTCTATCTTAAACCAGATGTAGAAATAAAATTAATTGAATCAAATGATTTTGTAAGTAGAGGGGTAGAGAAGCTTAACAAAGTAATTGAAACTTTTAATATTGATATAAATAATAAAATATGCCTTGATATTGGTGCAGGAACAGGTGGTTTTACTCAAATTTTACTTTTATACGGAGCAAAAAGAGTTTATGCTGTTGATGTTGGAGAAAATGTTTTTGATAAAAATCTAAAAGAGGATAAAAGAGTAATTTTAAAAGAAAAATTAAATGCAAGATATTTAACTAAAGATGATTTACCAGAAATTGTTGATATTATAACCCAAGATACTTCATTTATCTCTTCGAAAAAAATCATTTCTGTATCTAAAAATTTTTTAAAAGATAATGGCGACTACATTTTATTGATAAAACCACAATTTGAACTTGAAAAAAATGTTACAAAAAATGGAATAGTTTATGATTATGATTTGCATATCAAAATTTTAAAAGAGATGATCGATTTTATAAAAGATGAAGGTTTTCATCTAATTGGATTAATTTCATCTCCTATGCAAGGAAAAAAGGGAAATATTGAGTACTTTTTATATATGAAAAAAATTAATAATTTAATTGAATTTTCCTCTGAAGAACTCGCTAATAAGGTTGTATCAGAGGCGATAAAGGAGCTTCTATGAAAATAGGGATATTATATAAAAATACAGTTGAAGCAAAAAACTTGTCGAAAGAGATTGAACATTATTTAACTGAAAATGGAAATGAAGTTGTTTTTGTTGATGAAAGTGTTGATTTAAAAGATTCTATAATTCTATCGCTTGGAGGAGATGGCACTCTCCTAAAGGCTTTTCAATTTGCATATAAATTTGACATCCCTATCCTTGGAATAAATCTTGGAGGACTTGGTTTTTTAACTGATGTTGAAAGAGAAGATGTTTTTGATGCTCTTCAAAAACTTATAAATAAAAAATTTTCAATAGAAAATAGAAAAGTTTTAGAGGGAGGAATTTTAAGAGAAGGAAAAAAATTAAAAAAGTATTATGCCTTTAATGATTTTGTTATATCAAAAGAAATTTTATCTCCAATTATAAGTTTAGAAATTTTTATAGATGGTGTTTCAGTTTCAAAAGTAAAAGGTGATGGAATTATAATTTCAACTCCAAATGGTTCAACAGCATATTCTTTATCAGCAGGTGGACCAATTGTATCACCAAAATGTGATGTATATATATTAACAACTTTATGCTCTCATAAATTAACATCAAGGCCAGTAGTTCTTTCTTCAAAAGAGAAACTTTCAATTAATGTTATTGAATCAGAGGGTGATGTGCTATTCATTGAAGATGGGATAAAAAGAGAGAATATTCTTAAAAATGACCATTTGATATTTAATGTCGCAGAAAGAGATGCAAAATTAATTCGTCTTAAAGAGAAAAATTTTTATCTTGTCGTTAATTCAAAATTCAACTGGGGAACTTAAATAATTTATGGAGTTATGGGTAAAATGGTTTCTTGAAGCTGTTCGTGATTTTGATATAGATGTTGATGATGAAAAAATTGAAAAATTAAAAAGATATCTTGAATTAATAATTTTTTATAATCAGAAATTCAATTTAACAGGGGAAAAGACAAAAGAAGAAATTGCAATTAAACAATTCTTTGATTCATTAATACCGATTGTATATTTAAAAAAATATTTTAATTCAACTAAATTAGAAGGTAAAAATTTAGATATTGGAACAGG
>JGI11944J13513_1001105_pt1 | contig 22755 bp, 26 predicted proteins | sample TerdegcoTASludge_FD_13513 | JGI IMG/M metagenome (IMG submission 13513) | reverse complement strand
AATAATTAAAATTAAAAAAGGAGCTACAATAACAGCCATATAGGAACAGAGAGTAATAATAATTATAGGTAGTATATTAATAAAGGGAATTTTTTTGCTTTCAGCTAACTTAATTTTATATTGATATACTAATAAGGGAATTAGAAACGGCAATGCAGATAAAAGACCAAAGTCACCCAAGCCAAATTTCCTAACTTTATTAATCTCTTCATAGGAAAATTGTTCTTCTGTCCCCCGTACTACTCCAGGATTACGATAAATGATAATAATGCTTGTGATGCAAAGAGCAAAAATAACCAGATAAGAAAAATTAATGATTTTTTTTAAATCATCTCTTCTGGAAGGATTTGAGTATTTCTCAATTAACAGCACAGAGATTGCCAAAGGTAAATGTTGATCTCTCAGCCAGGCAAATCTGCTTCTTCTGCCTAAACCCCAAAGATCATAATGTCCAAGATATTCCAATAACAAATATATTCCTATATAGATATATACCCATCGCATAGTAGTAGTAAACATAGAAGAGGGATCAAAAAATATTGAAATTAGGAAGAATATAAATACCCATACCCTGATATTTAATATATTTTGGCCTGCAATTCTAATTGCGTAATATTCAGGAATAAAATTTGCAAAAGCAAGTAATATTATAATATATGCTATTAATAATTCAAATTTTCTTATACTCATTTAATATGCAATAACAACCTTTAAATTATTAACTTTTATTATAATAAACTATATATTCTTTTATATACAAAATTATATAAACCAAATATTTTTAAAACTTTCTTTATTTTACTTTTTATGCCTGATCCACTCTTCATTTTCTTCCAATGATGTTTAAAATGATATCTGTCATGCAGATAATCTGCAACAATAAATAATGGTTCTGTTACTATCTTATAATTATCGTCAACAGCTCTATCGTGACAGAAGCTCTTTTTTTCACTATGAGTTCCAATGTAACCAATATTTTTAATTAAATTAGAGCGAGGCATAATTCCCAGACCTCCATTCGCTCTGATACAAAAACCAAATTGAAAGTCCCAAATGTGATTCATAGAATTCTCATCTTTGAAAATATTATCATATCTTTGTTCAAAAAAATGAGCTTCTTTTTTAGGTAGTATTGAATATAACATTTTTCTGTCTCTAAATTCTGGCCAACCTTTCATTTGAATGTCAATCTTCTCAAAACATCTTTTCCAGGTAGCCCAACCCCAACTATGTGCATAGTGTGTAAAAATATAATCAGAGGTTAACATATATTCCGGACAAGCATTATCGCCACTAATAATCCATATCCGTTCGTCATTTAGATATTTTTCAAGAAGATAATTACAATAAGGGAAAAAAGCCGGTGAAGGGACACAATCATCTTCCAGGATTATAATCCTGTCTTCATTTTCAAGTGCCCATTGCATAGCTTGGACAGGTCCAGGTCCACATCCCAAATTTTTATCCATCAATTTCCTATATAACTTACAATCCCAATTTACATATTCATCAACTAGAGATTGCACTTTATCCCTTAATAAAGAATCTTCTCTATTTCTTGGTCCATCTGAAAAAACATAAAGAATTTTAGGTTTAGCAATCCGTAGAGCTTTTAATACTTCTAATGTTGTTTCTGGGCGGTTAAATGTAATTAATAACACTGGCGATTCTAACATATTATAAACCTCTTATAAAAATATTTGTATCCGTAAACTATCTTACTGATAATCCACCATCAATTATTATGTTTTGTCCTGTAATCCACTTTGAATCTTCAGAAAGAAGAAATAGGCACAATGAAGAAATATCTTTTGTAGATCCCAATCCCATAGGATATTCTTGTTCAATTCTATGAAATTCTTCTTCGGATATTTGCTTTTTTAGGTTTTCAGTCATAGCTGTATCAGCTAATGTTCCTGGGGAAATGCAATTAATTCTGATCCCCTTATTAGCAAGTTCCAGAGCTAACGCTTTTGCACCGCCTACTAAAGCTGCCTTGGAAGCACAATAAGCAGTAAGAGCAGGATTAGCTATAATACTCATTACTGAGGCAATTAACACTATACTCATACCCGATAGATTACCATAATTCTTTTTTGATAATAAGCGTATAAATTCAAAAGCAGAAATAGTGTTTACAGCAAAGATATCAAGATACATTTGATAATTCATAGCTGATATTGGTAAAGTTGTTTGATACCCAGCCGAATGAATAAAGCCATCTATTTTCTCGTGATTTGTTACAATGCTTTCTATTATACTTTGGTATCTTTGAAAATCTCTTAGATCAAGAAAGCTGATAGAATTATTATTGTTATTAAGCTGAGAATATATATTGTTTAAAGAGCTTTCATTCCTGCCAATCAAATGAACTTTTGCTCCTTCTTCATAACAGCGAAAAGCACATTCTTTGCCTATCCCTGAAGATGCACCAGTTATTAAAATATTTTTATCTTGTAATCTTTTCATATATTCCTATCAAATTTCATTGATATTAAGTAAAAGTGTATCTTGTAAATTTAGCATAGAAGAACCCCACGAATAACCAACTCCAAAACCACTTAATAAAGTTTTATTTGTTTTATCGGATTTTTTTAATTCAGAACAAAGAGTAAGAGGAATAGATGCAGAGCTTGTATTTCCGTATTTCCCCAGAGAATAAAAAAATTTATCCTTAGGAATTTTTAGACACTTTCTCATAAATTCAAGCATATAACGATTTGCTTGATGGAATACAACTATATCAGGAAAACCACATTTTTCAATTATCTCCTGAATGTGGGGAACTACTGTAGAAATTGTAAAATTGAATATTTCCATTCCATCCATATATAAATTCTCTGCAGTTCTTTTATTTCCATCCTGATCTATGGTAATCTTATTATTTTCATAGTTCCCCTTTTTTCGGGAACCCCCTGCAGGAATAATTAAATTTTGCCATCCTGAACCATCAGTTCCCAATGAAAAAAACATTGTATTGGTGCTTTCATCTTTTTCGAGCAAAGTAGCAGATCCTGCATCTCCAAAAATAAATCTTGTGGAGGCATCATCATTACCAGCATACTTGGAAATTGTGTCACCAACAAGTAGAAGAGCATAAGATTTATTGGAAGTTTTTAACAAAGTAGAGGCAATATATAAACCATAAATATATCCACTACAGCCAAGATTAATATCAAAAACAATCGTATCGTTGCATAGATTTAACCGGTTATGAAGGATACAGCTTGTTGCTGGAAGGATATAATCAGGCGTCTGAGTTACTAATATCATAACTCCAATTTGATTCGGATCTATTCCGGTCTGTTTAATAAGATTAACTGCAGCTTGATAAACTAAATCAGAAGTACATTGTGTGGCATCAACTACAGGACGACTAACAACTCCAGTGCTTTCAATAATTTTTTGTTTTCTCTCTTCATCAAACTCTGGTAAATCCTTATTGAATTCATACCTATCGGGTACGCAACAGGAAATGCAAGATAATTTTATTCCTTCTATCTTAATCATAATTCACTATATAGTTATAATAGTTGATCCCCATGAATAGCCAACTCCGAAACCAGCTAAAAGAACTTTATCTCCATTATTTATTTTGCTTTGCTCAAGAGCATCCTTCAAGGCAATAGGAATTGTATTGGAAACCGTATTTCCATAATTTAGCATATCAATATGGCATTTTCCAGTGTCAAAGCCTATTTCGCTAATCAAGAATTCTAGGATATACTTATTGGCTTGATGCAATATAACATAATCTATATCAGTAACTTGAAGTTTGTTTTGGTTAATTACCTTTTGTATCAAAGGTGGAATTGTTTCAATAGTAAAATTAAAAATCTCAGGACCATTCATATACAATATTGGCTTTTCTTGATCTTTGAGTGTATAAGAATTGCGAGCAGATAACCCTTTAACAATTAAATTTTCTGCCCCATTTCCATCTGTGCCGAAAATAAATTCACCAAGCATATCTTCATCTGAATATGTTATTATAGTTGCAGTTCCTGCATCTCCAAAAATACTGCGATTGGATATATCATCTTCTGCAATAAACTTGCTATATGTTTCTCCGGTAACCAAAAGCACATTTTTGCATAGTTGGGCATTTATCAGACCTTTAGCTATAGCCAATCCATATACATAACCGGAACAACCTAAATTAAAATCTAAAGCTCCAATTTCCGTTTTTAGCCCTAATCTTGTTTGAATAAGGCAAGCTGAAGTAGGTAAAAGATAATCCGGACTCTGTGTACAAAATAAAACAAAGTCAATCAAATCCTTATCTTCCTTTTTCAATATCTTTTTGGCTGCATTTGTAGCCAAATCAAGAGATGTCTCATCCGGACCAGCTATATGTCTTTGTTTTATACCAATTTTTTTCTCTAACTTAGCTGCACTCCAATCCGGATATGCTTTCTCCAATTCTTCGTTGGTAAGAATTCTTTCTGGAAGATAATACTCAACCTGTTTTATTTTTGCACCCATTATATCTTTACCTGTGAGCTTGGATATATTCATATAATTCAGATACTGTCTTCAACTCATCAAAATCTTTACGAGGAATAGTGATATTATAATTTTGCTTAATCATCGCAATTAAAGATAAGACAGCTAATGAATCCCATTCTTCATAATTCCTAAATTCATCATTCTTAGCTACGGTAGATTTTTCTTTTTCTAAGGCATCAGCTAATAATGCTATAAAATTATCAATCATATTTATTCTCCCTTGCATAATTTAAAAAGAGCATTTCTTTTTTTAACATATAACTCTTTGGATTCTGCTGGATTCCCAATAACATCTGAATTAGGTGGTAAATTTTTCATAATAACAGAACCTATACTAATAAAAGATTTAGATCCAATTTTTAAACCATTATTTATTGTAACTGAAGGACCAATCCATACTTCGTCCCCTATAATACAACTTCCTGAGATACTAACATTACCTGTAATAATACAATTCTTACCTATCTGAACATTATGCGCTATTTCCACTAAATTATCTATTTTAGTACCATAGCCAATAACTGTTGTACTTAAGGCACCTCTATCAATGCAGCTATTAGCTCCAATTTCTACATTATCTTCAATTATAACTTTCCCAATTTGAGGAAATTTTTCATATTCCCCATACTCATTTTTAACAAAGCCAAAACCTGTTTGACCTATTCTGGCACCATTTTTAATATAAACATTTTTCCCAATTGCCACTTCATCTTCTATGGTTACATTATTCAAAATAATGGTATTTTCACCAATGGAACATTTGCCTATATAACAGAATGCACCAATATGAACATTCTGCCCTATTATCGCCTCAGGATGGATATAGGCGGTATTATGAATTCCTGGTTCAGGCATTTTAACGAATAAATCTCTGGCTATTCTGGAAAAAAGTAAAATTGGATCATTTGCCAAAATTATAGTTTTATTAGGTGGAAAAGAATCGCTAAAATTTTGTAATTTTTTGGGGACAATAATAATGGATGCCTTGGAGTTATCCAAATATTTTTTGGGCTCCCGATTGCTGGAATGAATCCAATCAAGAGTATCATCTTTAACATTATCTTTGTCAGCTACATTAGTAAAGAATCTGTCTATATCACCATAAATTAGTTCGTCGGGCTTTAAATATTTTTGTATATCACGGACTTTATATTGCATTATCTTATCTCTAACAAGGATTGAAATGCCTCAGCATATTGAACACCGATTCTGGACCCTCTATATGCAGCTAAAGCTTTTATTGAATATTTACTACGCGGTAAAGGGTCAGGCATAATTTCTGTATTATAGAGTTCCATTATCTTTAATTTTTCTTCCAAATAATCTGATATATCAATAAAAACATTAGGAATAAAAGCATTTTCAGATAATGCAGGAGTAAATTCAGTTTCGGAAAGGGTTTCATACATCAATATCCTTTTAATAAAATCAGATCTGAAACTCTTAGCTGCAGCAAATAATGCAGAAAATCCTACTCTATGATCGGAATGAATATCACTTCTATTAGGGATATATAAAATATCTGGTTGAATCTGTTTATAAACCTTAAAAATCTCTGTTATTAAAATTCTTTGATCCATAGTATCCAACATCTGTGTAGGAAATTGCAAATTAAAAAAAGAACTAAAGCTATAAAGTGCATTAATTTCTTTTAATAACTTATTACGAGCATTAATCATCTCCTGAGTAAAATTATAAGGATGGTTCTCAGTAGGTCCTGTTAAATTTAACCAATGAATTTGATCTCCACACTTATAATGTTTTAAAATTGTTCCTCCACACCCCAATGTTTCATCATCAGGGTGAACGGAAACAAACAATACATTTTTCCCCATATTATCTTCCCCTAAATTTAATTATGTCTTAAATAGAATAAATAAGTTCAAATAATGTCCACTAATTTATTATAGTCGTTGACTTTTTCCAGATATCCTGCATTTATGGACTCATAAATAGATCTGCAGGGTAAATTCATTGCTATTATTTCTTCTCTGGTTAGGTTTTTTATGTTTACATCAGGATAATTGTTAGCATTGCAGACATAATTTCCATAAAAAATGGGTCCAGTTTTTATTGCTCTATTTTGCTTACAATTTTTACGGTTGAACTGAAAGATATATTCACGGCAGTCATTTAAATAGCCCTCACTCAATTTTATACGTTTGGCAAAGGCAAAGATGTCTTTAATGATATCACTGGAAGGTGTATATTTGGATCACTATCCTGAGGACAATATACTTAGTTCAATTGAAAATTATTTTTGTCCACAAATTTACACGAATTTTTTACTAATTATTATAATGTATTATCTATCAATAGATTAGCTCTATACAAAATGCATAAACAATCTCAACCTTCTCAACTCTCTCAACCCTCTAAACCCTCTCAACCATTTTGATAAATTATAAAGTATTGTTATGTCCTAAATACAATAAATAAATAAACAACTATTACAGTTGATGTCTATAACCCTGGAGTTTATTAGCGTACTTTGACGCGGCAAGGGGATATTTTTCTTTCCATTGAGAAAGAATGATTTTATAAATATCTGGAAGATGGACATAAGTTCCTATATAAAATGGATTATTACAATTTTTGGAGAAATTTTTTTTATACTTATATATGCTATCATTTCTTGAAGCACCACCACCCAGAGAGTATTTTTCTTTACCAATGGAAATTAAATATTTCAGTAATTCCCACCTTTGATAAGTGTTTACTTTATATTGATAATATTCATTTAGAGTTCCCCCTAAAAAACCATAAGCAATTTTTGTACCTAATAAGATAAGTTCAGCACTAGCTGGACTATCTGATACATAAGTTATAGATAGTAATGCAGAGCTTCCAAGATTCTGTAATAATGTTGAAAAAAATGACTTTTCAAAATAATAAAACTTATCAGCTGCATTTCTCTGCATAGTGTTAATATATATATAATAAAAAATAGACAACTGTTCTGCACTTACCTCCTTACCTGTAACAAAAAGCGTTGATAAAGGATATTCTCCACCTTTTTTAATCGCTGTTCTAACTCTATGTTCAAAAGAATAATTCCAAACATCTTCAAGTCCGTTGGATAAATCAATATATATGTTATCCAAAACATCAATCTGAGTTGGATAAGTATGAAATATCCTATTATCTATTATAGGGCAGTAACGCACAAATTCCGTTACTACATTTGTTTGCAGTAAATATTCTTTTAGCGAACTATTAAAACAATCCAAAAATTTAGGATCTGATAACTTGCCGATTGGTCCATTATATCCATAAGCTCCTGAAATATCAAAAAATTTATCAGGAAGATTATATCCCAACATATTGATTTCTTTTCTTATATAGGGATAGAAAAGAAAATTATTCTCATCTCTATAGCAGTAAAAACATTCTATTTCCCCATTTTCAACATTTGAATATGCCTGATAATATTTACTTGAAAAGAAAGGCGATTTAATATTATCGGGTAGATAGGAAAACAACTTATCCCATTTTTCTGCATCTGAAGTGGTTAGTATTTCACAATCAGCCATAGAATTCTCCTTCTAATATGGACATTATAATGTTTGATATATATTTACCATTTTTATAAATGGAATCTCTCAAAATACCTTCTCTGATAAAACCCATTTTTTCGTATAGTCCTATAGCAGCAATATTATCTTCTCTAACAGATAAAAAAACTCTATGCAATCCTAAATTATTGAAAGCAAAATTTAAAGTTAATGTTAATGCTTCTTTGGAATATCCCTTTGATCTTTCATTTTGATCACCAATATATATTGCCGTTTCTGCAGATCTATTAATTAAATTTATATCTCTAAGAATAGTCAATCCTATAAGTTTATTATTCTCAATTAGTTCTATTCCGAAAACCGTAACTGGAAAATTGGATGTAAGTATCTTCTCATACCATTTACGCTCCATTTCTTCGTTTACAGGAAAAGGATTACCTGCGTACATTTCTATAATATCCGGTTGATTATGCCATTTTAGGGTTAATGGTAGGTCTGTGATTGTTAAAGCTCTTAATCTAATGTTTTTCATTTAAAACCTCATAGAACTTGGAATATTAATTAATTGTTCCTCAATATTAGATGAAATTGGTAGTTCACCTTTAAGACAATTATTAAACATTGGAAGTTTGTTCATCAGAATCCAGGCAGGCCGGCACATAACTTTTTGGGCATTTGCCTGTTCCAAGAAATCATCTCTTTCTTCCTGATTTTTTAGAAGAATAGCATTTAGCCAATAATTAGAAATACAATCTTTGAGTTCTGCAATAAAATCAATATTAAGTATAGAATTAAAAAATTCCTGATAAATTTGTGCCGTTTCTCTTTTGTTTTTAAGAATTTCCGGTAACATTTCCATTTGCGCACAACCCAAGGCAGCATTTATATTTGGCAAACGATAATTATAGCCGATCATATTATGTTCAAACTTCCAGGGATGTGGTTTTTTCGCAGTTGTAGTAAGATGTTTTGCCAAAGGTCCAAGTTGATCATCATCTGTTAAAATCATCCCTCCACCACCTGTAGTTATTGTTTTATTTCCGTTAAAACTTAATATTCCCAATTTCCCAAAAGTGCCTGTATGCTTACCCTTATAGTAACTGCCAATTGATTCAGCAGCATCTTCCACAACGGTAATATGATAGCGTTTGCATATTTCCATAATACTATCCATTTTGCAGGGATGACCAAAAGTGTGCATTGGGACACAAGCAGATATGCGTTTTTTATTAATTTTGTGATATGGTTTATAAGGTTGAGAGAGTTGAGAGGGTTGAGGGTCTAAACCTTCTAAACCTTCCTCAACCCTCTCAACCTTTAACTCAACATTTTCTTGTAGCCAGCTTGCTAATGAATCAGGAGACATTCCTAAGGTATCGGGATCAATATCTACAAAAATTGGCTCTGCACCACAATAGGATATAGCATTACAAGTTGCTATAAAAGTAAGCGGTTGAGTTATTACCAGGTCACCTTCTTGAACACCGGCTAGTTTTAAAGCAATATGCAAAGCTGAAGTTCCATTCACTGTAGCTATGGCATATTTAGCACCGGTAAAATCTTTGATCATCTCTTCAAAACGATCCACATATTTACCTACAGAAGAAACAAAAGTGCTTTCTATACAATCCAGAACATATTTCTTTTCATTACCCCCAAAATAGGGTTCGTGAAGAGGAACGGTTTCTCTATTGGGATAGAGGGAACGGATGAAGTCAATTATATATTGATAGACCATATTATTTAGGTTGAGAAGGTTGAGAGGGTTTAGAGGGTTGAGAAGGTTGAGAAGGTTGAGAGGGTTTAGAGGGTTGAGAAGGTTGAGAGGGTTGAGAAGGTTGAGAGGGTTGAGAGGGTTTATTTAAAGCGGAATTGCGAAGTTGATTGATTTGATAAGATATTTTATCAATTGCCTCTCTGATGTTATTATATTCTTCTTCTTTTATAAACCCTAAATCAAAACAAAGCATAAGCTGACAAAGAACTTCCATCAAACTTGCATAAGCTGTCTGATAGAAATGACTCTGATCTTTATTGCCAGCTCTTGATGCACCTTCAGCAATATTTGAACTAACTGATACAATAGCTCGTTGCATTTGTGAGCTCAAACCAAACTTTTCTTCGGAAGGTAATTGTTTCGTAAGACAATAAACTTGTTTAACCAATTTTCTGGAATTCTGCCATACACTTAACTTTTCAAAACCATATTCTCTCATTATCTCAACCTTCTCAACCTTCTCAACCCTCTAAACCCTCTCAACCTTCTCAACCTTTATTATTCGTGAACTAAAGATTATAGATTCCTGGTTTGTATTTTGCCAGATTTCGTGGATTCGTAAACCACTCCACCGTTTTTTCCAATCCTTCTTTGATGCTATATTTGGGTTCATAACCAGTTAATGCCTTTATTTTTCTATTATCACACCACAGACGAAAGACCTCTGATTTTTCAGGTCTTATACGCTGCTCATCAGTAAAAAGTTTAACATCACTATGCATTATATCCTTAATCAATTCAACGGTCTCTTTTATGGAAATTTCATAGTTGGAACCAATATTCACTGTTTCGCCAATTGCTTTATCACATTGGGATAATAAAATAAAGCCCCGGCAAATATCTTCTACATAGTTGAAATCACGAGTTGGAGATGTATCTCCCAATTTAACTTCTTTTACACCACTTGCAATTTGAGTTATTATTGTAGGAATAACCGCTCTGGCAGATTGTCTGGGACCATAAGTATTAAAAGGACGCACAATAGTTAACGGAAGTTCAAAGGCATTATAAAAACTCATTGCAATTGCATCAGCCCCAATTTTACTGGCACTATAAGGTGATTGAGGTTGCAAAGGATGTTTTTCATCAATAGGGACATATTGTGCTGTACCATAAACCTCACTGGTGGAAGTAACTAAAATTCTTTTCACTCCATTATCTTTAGCTGCCTGGCAAATATTTAAAGTCCCTTTTACATTCGTCTCAATATAACTTTCCGGAGCAATATAAGAATAAGGAATAGCTATTAAAGCAGCCAAATGAAAAATAACATCTATGTCTTTGCTTATTTCTCTGCAAAAATTAGGATCTCGGACATCTCCACATACAATTTCCAAACCTGAACTTGGTTTAATATCTTCCAACCAACCCCAATAATTGAAAGAATTGTATTGCGACAAAGCTCTTACCTTGTATCCCTCTTTCAATAATGCTTCTGTAAGATGAGAACCGATAAAACCATCAGCCCCGGTAACAAGTACTTTCATATTTTCCCTTTTCTTTATCCACAAATTTTCACAAATTATCACGAATTTTGTCCACAAATTTTCACAAATTAGCACGAATTATCTATTTTATAATTGCCAAGTTTATAATGTAATTCGCTATTAAAATCACTCAACCCTCTAAACCCTCTAAACCTTCTCAACCTTCTAAACCCTCTAAACCCTCTAAACCTTCTCAACCTTCTAAACCCTCTCAACCTTCTATTCGTGTTAATTCGTGTAAATTCGTGGACTAAATTTGTGGCCTGGGCTCTACTTAAAATGTTCCTTATAGATTTCCTGTGCCTTTACATAATCCCCAACTTGTCCAATATCCAGCCAATATTCCTGAATCGGATAATGAGAAATTGGTAAGCGCCTTTCAAGCATATCAATTATTAATTTATCCATCCCATACATTGTATTATCAGGTATTAAATTAAGTATTTCCGGTTTAAAAATATAAATTCCGGCAAGAATAGTGGTTTTAATATTGGGCTTTTCCTCTATTCCAGTAACAAAATCACCTTCCGTATGAATATTTCCAAACTGGAAGGGAGTATATATATCCTTGGTAGCAATAGTTAATAATGTCTCTTTACTGCAGGCAAATTCATAAAGTTTCCTATAAGGCAACAAAGTAAGAATATCCCCATTCATCACTAAAAATGGCTCATTATTTAATTGATTCTGTAGTAGTTTTACCGGACCAGCAGTTCCTAAGGGTTTTTCTTCTTTACTGATACTTAATTTGACTCCGTATTTACTGCCATTACCAAAGAAATTTTCAATATACTCAGATTTATAGTTGGTTGCCAAAAAAATATGATCAAACCCATTATTTTTTAAGTGCTCAATCTGAATTTCTAAAACCGCTTTTTCCCCAATTGGTAAAAGTGGTTTAGGAATTACCTCAGTAAAAGGTCTAAGACGGGTTCCCAATCCACCGGAAAGAATTATTGCTTGCATATATTTCCTTTTGATTGATGAAAGTCCTCTATAACCTCACAATAACAATCAAGATGCTGTTTAAGCACATTCTCATTATTGTATCTATTCTTAATACATTCAATTCCTCTATCCCGCATTGTATTATATAAATCATCATCTGTTAACAGTCGGATTATATTATTTGCCAAATCTTCTATATCTCCAATCTCACTTAATAATACATTTTCCCGATCTTCATTTAATTCAGGTATACTACCGGCTTTATAACTAACTACCGGTAAACCCAATTGCATACTTTCAATAATAGTTCCAGGAATAATATCCCAATGAGTCGGTAGAACAGAAATTCTTGCTTTTGACGCCTCATTATGCACTTCCTCTAAGCTAGGCAAAAATCCTTTCCAGAGAATGCAATCGGCAACTCCTTTTTCTTCTGCCATCTTCAATAAATATTCTTTATAAGCAGAACTACAACTTCCCATTATACATAAAGTTACTTTGCGATACTTAGATTTTAATATTTTAAGACATTCTATTGTATCTTCAATTCCTTTGATCTTACCGATCTGAGCAAAATAGACCAAATCATATTCTTTTTTCAACGATTTGGGCATTAACTCAGGTATATTATAACGAACCCAATGTGTAATTGCCTTAGGATTATAAGATAAAAGATCCTCTTTCATCTTTTTTGTTCTGACTGAGAAATGTTTAAATTTAGAAAGTATTTCCTGCTCAACTTCAACAGCTTTAACTGCCTCTTTGGAGTTACCACGGAAGAAATTCAAAGTCATTCTCTGTAAATTTACAACTAATGGATATTTTCCCAAGAATTGTAATGCCGTACTTGAATAATAGGGATTTTCTGCACCCTGTAAATGAATTACATCCGGATTTATTGATTGAATAATTTTTCCAACAACTCTTTTGTTATGAGCATAATTTGTCATAATATCCCATTTGAAAATGCCGGGCCAATGACGACCCCAAATAGGCATATTATTATTAAAAAAATAATAATATACACCGTTTCTATTGAATTCCTTTATTCCAGTTATATATTCATGAGGCGAAATAATATGCAATTCAATTTCATCATAATCTGATAAATAATTTGCTGTATTAGAAATCCAAGGTGATATTTGAGGTGTCCTTTTGAGTGGTTTTAACCTATCATTTATATCCGGATCGGATACTCTGCAAATCCAGACAACTTTCATATTAAATAAATACTTTATAAACTGCTATTTTATATTTTATTATAAATATTATTAAATATATACCACAATTTCATAACCGCTTTTGAAACAATTTTGGGTATTTGCATAGTTTTTAGGTAATATTTTAATCTAATTTCTATATTTTTATCATTCAGTTTATGATAATATTCTCTAAGTTCGTTTATATGCCCATCATAAGAATAACATAAATTGAAAATATGTTTGTATTGTTTTTGCATAAATCTTTCTTTTACCCCCTCACTAAAAGGTCTAATAGAATTAAATTCATCATACAAAAGGTACGATTCTAAATGTTTTTCAAACCAATACTCAAAACTTCTACCCTGGGTTAAAGAATAAGGTAAAACGCGTCTTACCGCTGTTGATTGATCTATATAACCAATTTTAGCTTTTGCAGCAATATGAAGCCATATAATTGTATCGTGAAATATTTTTTGCCCAAACTTATCATAATTTAAATCTTGTAATAGTTCCTTTCTTAAGCAAGCCGTGCAGGGATATATCATAGATTTATTCCCTAATAATAAATCTTCATATATATCTCCTGATTGATTTATGACTCCGTAAGTTTTCCAGTGATTTTTAACATACTTATCTGCTTTTACATAATAATGATCTAATTCTGTATGTATTAAGCCATAATCGGGATGGGTTTCCAAAAAATCTACCTGCTTTTGCAACTTATAAGGGTCTGTCCAGTAATCATCCCCTTCACAAAAAGCAATATATTTTCCTTGTGCTCTAGGAATATTAAAAACAAGTGAACCTCTTCTCCCTTTCACCCATTGATTTTCTTCTTCATATAATGGTTTAATAAGATTAGGGTAGCGTTTTTCATATTCTTTGATAATTTCCGTTGTCCCATCAGTTGATGCGTCATCATGAATCAGAATTTCTACTGGAAAATTGGTTTTCTGCATTAAAAATCCCTCAATGGCATCTGTAATATATTTGCTATGATTATAGGTTATACAATTAATACTAACTAAAGGAACTATTTGGCTATCAATTTTCCAATTTCTTAATTCAATACTTTCCTGCAATTTTCTTTGTCCTAATCTTTTTCTCTAAATCGTTATTTTCTAATTTATGTATATATGTTATATGGATAGTTTCGTAAGAAACTTGCTATTAAAATATAACTATACTATTCTACTTTCCATCAACATGTTATATTAATTATATATTATTTTACTTTATTCAATAATTAAATCTTTTTTGGTTTGAAATAAAAAAGATATCTGTATAATTATTTTTACAAATAACTGTTTATTATCTCCTAATTGGCATTAGAAAGTATATTCTCAATAAGAAATTTCTCATTAATAATACATAATTTAACCTTATAATACCTAACTATTATAGTTTAGGGAAAATCTTTAAATAATAGGCTGATTAACTATTATTATTTTTTGCGTAAAATTTTAGCTGGATTACCCACTACAATTGTATTTGGTTCAACATTATTTAAAACTACCGATCCCGATCCAATAAGAGCAAAATCTCCTATATTAATCTTCTCCCTAAGAGTTGCATTACTACCAATATGAACTGCTTTGCCTATATGTACATTTGAGCCAACAACACCATTTGTTGCAACATGAGCAAATCTTTCTAAATAACTATCATGACCTATAAAACTATTTCCCAATATTATACAATTATCTGATATTGTAGTATCAGGAGATAATTGTGATAATGGAGCCAATAAAACACCATTACCAATCTTACAAAACCCTTTAGGAATAACGGCTGTTGGATGAATCAAAGTTGCATATCTATTAGAAGGTATTGCGAAATTAATAATTTTATTATATATATTTTGTTCATTAAGCATGGCAACATATCCTATAAAAAAGTCAATATTAGGGTTATCCAAATATTTACTATAATCCTCCGTTCTACCAATAACTGGATATTTATTGTATTTTCCTATCTTTTCTCCAATTTCAATTTCATCATTTAAAAATCCAATTATATCATAATATCCTATTTCATAAGCCACATAAGCTGCTATCATACCAATTCCACTTCCGCCAAAAATGATTAATTTTTTCATTTATATCTCCTATTAATTAAATTATATTTTTTTATTATTTTTCGCGCCGATATAACCATGGGCGGCCCGATAAATCTTCCATCTTTAATTGCTACACCTTTATTTTCTTTTTGTGATTCTTCAAAGAGATTAAGCATTTCCATCGCATTCTTATATTCCTCTTTAGTAGGAGAAAAATATTTATGCACAAGTTCAATCTCTTTAGGATGAAGGACCAGCATTCCTTCAAAGCCAAGGTTTTTTGCTAGAATAAGATTTTTCTCTAAATCTTCTAAATCGTGGACATTGATATGAACAGTATCTATAGGTATAACATTATTTGCTCTGGCAGCGAGGACAATTAGTGCTCTGGGTACATAAATACTTTTACCTTCATTATCATGCACACCTTCTAAATCACTTACAAAATCCTCACAACCAAAAGCGATTGCTACGACCCTATCAGATGCCTGACATATCTCTTGAGCATTTAGAACAGCAGCAGATGTTTCTATTAAAGGGATTATTTTAAATGTGCCGACAGGTATTTTCTTTTCATATTCAATCGTTTCCAGAAGTTTATCAAAGAAATATATATCTTTTCCGCTTAGGGACTTAGGATACATAAAGCCATCTATCCCTTCAATAGTTAATGTATATATATCTTTTAGCAGATGACCACTTTCTCTATCATTAACTCTAGGAAAGATATGATAATTTTTAAATTTACCGGCTGAAACCCATTCCCGAATTTTTTCTCGGGCAATTGCTTTATTGTATTCCGGTTGAACCGAATCTTCCAAATCCAAAAGTAAAACATCAGCATCCGATCCGGCTGCACTGGTAAGCAATTTTTCATTATGCCCGGGAACAAACATTAAGCTACGCATAATTATGTTTTTCATTCTATACTCCTTTTAGGAATTAAAACCTTTCTACAGAATTTAAGTACCGGGACTTTGTTTTGATTATAGGCAATTGTTTCCACATAGATGATTCCCCTGTCCGGTTTGGACTTGGACTCCCTAACTTCCAGTATTTCAGATTCTGCATATATTGTATCATTAATAAAGACAGGAGCTAAGTGCTCCACTTTTTCATATTCCAGATTGGCAATTGCCTTACCGCTGATATCAGGAACCGTCATACCTACTACAATACTGAAAATAAGTGTTCCTACTACTAGGATTTGACCGTGTTGACTTTTTTCGGCAAAATCCCTGTTTGTATGCAAAGGATGATGGTTCATAGTTAATAAGGAAAAAAGATTGTTATCACTTTCAAAGATTGTTTTGGAAAGCTGATGTTTAATTATTTTCCCTGTTTCAAAATCCTCTAAATAATGTCCCATACAACTTTCTAACATTTATACCTCCTGTTCTATAAGCTTTAATAAATATTCCCCATAACCGCTTTTCCGAATGGGTTCAGCAAGCTTACAAAGTTGTTCTTTATCAATGAAACCCTTACGATAGGCAATTTCTTCTATACAACTGATTTTTAGTCCCTGGCGGTTTTGGATAACTTCCACAAATTGGGATGCCTGTATTAAGGATTCAAAAGTTCCGGTATCCAGCCAAGCAGTTCCTCTTCCAAATACCATCACTTTTAAATTTCCCTGCTCAAGGTAAACTTTATTGACATCAGTAATTTCATATTCACCTCGGGCTGAAGGTTTTATTTCGCTGGCTATCTTGATTACGCTGTTATCATAAAAATAAAGCCCGGGAACAGCGTAGTTGGATTTTGGTTGTTTGGGCTTTTCTTCCAAACTGATTGCCTTCATATTGTTATCAAATTCAACTACTCCATAACGCTCAGGATCAAGAACAGGATAGGCAGTTATTATTGCTCCATTTGGTTTAGTGCAATTTGTCAATCGTCCTTGCAGATCAGCTCCATAAAAGATATTATCGCCCAAAATTAAACAAACACTATCCGAACCGACAAAATCTGCTCCGATCACAAATGCTTGAGCCAGACCATTAGGAACTTCCTGAACTTTATATTCAAAGCGCATACCCAACTGAATACCATCACCTAACAGCTTTTGAAAGTTGGAATTATCTTCAGGAGTAGTAATAATTAAGACCTCTCTGATCCCTGCCAGCATTAAAATAGAAAGAGGATAATAGATCATCGGTTTATCGTAAACCGGAAGCAACTGTTTACTGACAGCTATAGTTAAAGGATATAAACGGCTACCGGATCCACCGGCGAGAATTATACCTTTCATTCTATCTCCTAAATATCGTTAATCAGGTTACAAATATAAGATACCTGATCTTCAGTTAGATAATCTGACATAGGCAAACAAAGAACTCTCTGGCTGATATCCAAAGCAATTGGACAATTGATATTATCCGCAAATATTGTTTCTAAACTTGGTTTGAAATACTCACGCGGATAAACTCCATTTGCATTCAAATATTGAAGAACTTGTTCTTTATGTTCTTTTGTCTCACATAAAATTGGCATATACGAATAATTTATTTCACCTATTATTTTCTGAAACCTAAGCTTTTTATTACTCCTTAACAATTCAAGATATTGATTATACCGTAGCTTTCTATTGGCTACTCCAGAATTAAAATATTTTAAATTAAGAAGACCCATTGCAGCACAAAATTCAATTAATTTGGCATTTGTACCTTCTCTTTGAACTATATTTCTCTGTGCATCCATACCAAAATAAGCTAATCGTCTAATTTCCGCGACCATTTCTTCATTTCTGGCAAAGAGAGCTCCACCTTCAACTGTATGAAATCCCTTTGTTGCATTAAAACTTGCCATAGAGAGATCACCATAAGAAAAAACTGATTTATCCTTATATATGGCACCAAATGCGTGAGCAGAATCATAAATAACTTTTAAGCTATATTTTTTAGCAATTTTATCAATTATATCTACATAACATGGGTTACTGTAAACATGTACAGCAAGAATTGCAGTAGTATCTTTATCAATTAGAGTTTCAATTTTATCAGGATCAATATTAAGGGTCTCAGGATCAATATCACAATAAACTGGCTCACATTTTTCCCAAAATAAGGAACCAGAACTAGCAACATGTGTAAAAGGAGTAGTTATTACTTTACCCTGAAGTTCTAAAGCTCTAATTGCAATATGAAGAGCAAGAGTACCATTACACATACATACAACATATTTTTGCCCTGTAAATTTAGCTAATTCATTTTCTAATCTTTGAAACATTGGCCCATCATTAGTTATAATCCCGGTTTCCCATATTTCTTTAATATATTCAATAAATTCATCTAATGGGGGCATAAATGTTTTTGTTACATAAATATTATCCATCAATCCTTCTCTGCTATATATTTAAATTTACTTTCTAAGGTATTGAAGCTCATTCCCTTTTTATCATTTCCGGAAACAATGATATTATCAAGTATCCATTCAATAGCTAATGTCTCATCATCGTACCTGATACTTACCGAATTTTCTTCAGAATATTGTTTAGTACAAAAGTACGCCATTATTGAGATATCAGATAAAGTTAATGCCCCATGAGCAAAACCTGGAGGAATCCAAAGTTGTTTATTATTCTCATCAGATAAAATTACACTAAAATATTTTCCGTAGGTTGGAGAACCTTTTCTTATATCCACAGCCACATCTTGAATTTTACCCATTATACATCTTACAAGTTTACCTTGTTCATAAGGAGGATTTTGGTAATGCAATCCTCTCAAAACTCCTTTATATGAATAAGCTTGATTTTCTTGAGTTATTCTATGTAATATTCCCTTTTGCTTAAGCTTTATTAGGTTCAAAGCTTCAAAAAATGAACCTCTTGAATCAGTAAATACATCCGGTTCAATTATTCTAAGTCCCTTTATATTAGTATCTTCAATTTTCATAATAAATATTTATCATCTTCGTAGTTGAGTTCAAAGTGAGAGAGTTAAATAAGCAGAGGGCAGAGAGCTTAGGGCTTAGGGGTTAATAGAGATTCGCGTAAGTTAGTTAGCATTTTACTTATGGAGGATAATTCTAATTTCATAGAGTCCATTCATCAATAGAAATATATTTTCTTCTTTCATAGAGGATTAAAATATTAACGCATTCAAATACAGAACGACGAGCAATATTCAAAAATTGAGTAAAATCCTTATCCGAATTTGATGCAGAACCTTCGGCACTATTATTAGTTATGCTCATAGCTGATGCTCTTAGTTGTTCTGAAAATCTATAGCAATGTTTCATATCAGTCCTATCTACAATTCCAAACAATTTATCTGATAATTCAATACTTTTCTGCCACACATCCAGTTTTTCAAATCTAAACATCCCTTTCTCCATCATCTCTTCGCTCTCTTCTCTCTGCTCTCCACTCTCCGCTCTAAACCCTCTGTTCTATGCTCTCATAATCGCAGGATAAACCATAAGAACCGGTATAATTGCTGATATATCTTTATCCTTAATTTCATCTATCAATTCAGGTTCAAGATTAAATCCGTTATCTTCAATATCAATAAATATGGGTTCCAAACCTTTAAGCAGAATAGAATTTGCTGTAGCAATAAAAGTATAGGGAGTTGTAATAATCTTCCCTTTTAGCTCTAATGCCTGAATAGCAAATTCCAATGCTATTGTGCTATTATTGATCAAAGACAAATTTATTACCCTTAATATTTCTGTTAATTGCTTCTCTAATAGTTGATGCAATTCACCATTATTGGCAAGAACTTTGGATTGCCAAAGTTCAAGCAACTTTTGGTAATAATCCTGGATGTTGGTTAATAAAGGTTTTGTCGCTAAACTAGGATTGAGCATCAGCTTTTTTTAATTTCAGCATTCCAAAATGTATATGAATTTGTTCTTTTATTAGATCTTTCAATTCCATGAATTCCGGTATTTTAAATAAATATCCCACTGTAAATAAATAACCCAGGGCGATGCTGGTCTTTAAAATTAAAGAAAGAAATAAATTAGAGGGAACTACTTGACCGATTGCAAAAGCAAGAACAGCCATAATTGCAATGTGAATAAATGTAGGTAATATGTCTAATAATTGTTCATAAGATGGATAGCTGATAAGTTTAGCGGAAAATAATGAATTCAAGAAATAAGCAAAAAATGAATTAAAAACCATTCCCCACAGCATAACTATCAACCCGTAATGGATGCCGATAATAATTACAGGAATAACTATTATTTTTTTTATGATTTCCAATTTCAAAAATAAATCCGATCTACCTTTTACATTAAGAATACTCAGATTTAAAGAATGCAATGGATATAATGCACCAGATATACAAAGAATTTGTAAATATGGAACAGCAGGAGCCCATTTCTGTCCAACCAAAATTATTATTATTTCTTTAGCATTGATAATCATTAAAAGCATAGTGACGCTTGTTATTAAAAATAGCAATTTTATTAATTTTTTATAACCTGCTTTAAGTTTTGAGTTATCTTTAGTAAAATTAGCCAAAACAGGATATGTAACACGTTGGGTTGTAAGATTAAGATTTTTTGAAGGTAAATCCTTAAATTGCTCAGCACGAGAATAATACCCCAGTTCAGAAGAAGAAAAATATCTACCAATAATTAGTTTATAGATATTTTGATAGATTGTATCAATTAGACCAGCAACTAATAATTTAATTCCAAAACCAAATAACTCTTTAAAAGATTCAATACTATATAATAATTTGGGCCGAAATTCGGACAAAGCATATAATAAAATAACACGAATTAAATTTTGTGATAAAGTTTTAATAGCCAAACTCCAATAACCAAAACCCCAAAAAGCAAGCCCTATACCTATTATACCGGATGTAATAGAGGAAATAACAGATATCTTTGTTTGTTTTTTAAAATCTATACGTTTAGTTAAAATAGCTGTCTCCACCATCCCAAAAGAATTTATAATCAAATTTACTGCCATTACCCTCGTCAAAGTAACTAATTCGGTATTATGATAAAATCTTGCTATTGCACCTGCTGAAAAATAGAGGATAGAAAATGTAACCAAACCTAATGCTATGTTAGTATAAAACATAGTGTTATAATCAGCTTCACTACAGTTGGGTTTTCTGATTAGAGCTGAACTTAAACCACAATTGACTATACTTTCCGAAATTGCGATAAAAATCATCGCTATTCCAATTATACCATATTCAGATGGACTTAATAACCGAGCAAGTATTAATCCAATTACAAAATGGATAATTTGATTAACTATGCTATCAGTAAAGCTCCATTTTAAGCCAGAGATAGTTTTGGTTTTTAAGCTCATAATTTTAGTTCAAAGTGTGGGAGTTCAAAGTTCAAAGTGTGGGAGTTAAATAAGCGGAGAGCAGAGAGCTTAGGGCTTAGGGGTTAATAGAGATTTGCGTAAGTTAGTTAGCATTTTACTTATGGAGGATAATTCTAATTTCATAGAGTCCAATTCTTCTATAGTAATATACTTTCTTCTTTCAAAGAGGATTAAAATATTAACGCATTCAAATACAGAACGACGAGCAATATTCAAAAATTGAGCAAAATCCTTATCCGAATTTGATGCAGAACCTTCGGCAATATTATTAGTTATGCTCATAGCTACAGCTCTAAGTTGTTCTGAAAATCTATAGCAATGTTTCATATCAGTCCTATCTGCAATTCCAAACAATTTATCTGATAATTCAATACTTTTCTGCCATACATCCAGTTTTTCAAATCTAAACATCCCTTTCTCCATCATCTCTCCGCTCTCCGCTCTAAGCCCTCTGCATTTCTAAATTAGGTGTGTAAGTTTATGATGTCCTGGCACTTTTTCCAGAAAGCCATCTTCTACAGCTTTGGCAATTGATATACAACCCAAATTAGCTTCAATGGCTTGTTCCCTGGTTAAGGTATTTAAGTTAAGTTCAGGTAAAAGTTTCTTTTGGGCTCTCATAACTTTCATCCAGACAGAGGGCCAGGAACTCATCGCTTTTCCATTGCGCCGATTTTTGGAATTGTAAGCATTAATATACTTGTCACAATCCTTTTTGTAATCAGCGGACAAGTTAATCCGGCGGGCAAAAGCATAAATCTCTTTGGTAATAGTATTGTCGGGAACAAAATCAGATGCCCCCTTTTTCTTGGCAATCAACTTATTCAGCTTGGAATTATAGTAGATTACCACATCATCCATATTTCCGGTAAAGCCGGGCAAAGCAAGTTTTACTGTTGCTTTCATTTTGTCACTCCTATATTTTTATTAAGGGTCGGATCATTTATTTTTTTT
>JGI11944J13513_1001095_pt1 | contig 22907 bp, 30 predicted proteins | sample TerdegcoTASludge_FD_13513 | JGI IMG/M metagenome (IMG submission 13513) | reverse complement strand
TACCGGATCACCCTGGTGCGCCTCGAAGGCAGCCGGGCCGTCCGCTACGAGACGTTTGCCGAGGGCTGGCTCGAGGGTATCTCGGCGTGGGGACGCCCCGTGGACGTGCTGGTCATGCCCGACGGCGCCCTGCTCGTCTCCGACGACCGGGCCGGGGCGATCTACAGGATTTACTACAAACAATAACGGCGTAGGGCTAAGGGCATAAGGCTTACGGCAAAAAGCGGGGAGGAATGCGGTTTTCCCCGCATCTTCGCCATAAGCCCTGAGCCTTTTGCCATGCGCCATTTCAGAGGAGGTCCCCATGAACGTTGCCACGTTGAGAGACGCCCTCCTGTTCGCCATGGACAAGGAGAAGAAAGCCAACGAGCTCTACCTGCTGTTTCGCGGCAAGGTGAAGGACGACGCGGCCAGAGCCCTGCTGAAGGAACTCGCGGACCAGGAGATGGGGCACTGGAAGATGATCCGCGAAGCGCTCGACAGCGGCTCCGTCGAGGGCATCGGGGCAAAGGCGAAGGGGCGGGACATCCAAGTCTCGGACTATATGGTGGAGATCGAGCTGACCCCGGACAGCAGCCCGCAGGACATCATGGTCTTCGCCATGCAGATGGAGAAGAAGGCCATGGACTTCTACGGGGGGCTCCTCGATCAATACCGCGGCACGGACCTCGAGGCCCTCTTCAGCCGCCTGGCCCGCGAGGAGATGCGGCACAAGGAGATCCTGGAAAAGGAGTACGAGGAGCACTTCGCGCAGTGGATGTAAGAAGGACAGGCATAGGGCTCAGGGCGTAAGGCAAAGGGCGTGAATCAGAAAAAAAGAATGGGGAAGCCATGAAGTTCAGGAAATATGTCGAGAAGCTGGAGGGGACGGTGGGGGAGCTGACGGCCGACGACGTCGCCTACGTGTTCACCGTCCGGCCGGGCGCCGAGCCGAAAAGCCCGGCGAAACTTGTGAAGGTGGATGAGGACTTCGTCATCGTCGAGGTGAAATTCCGGCGCCTGAAGGTCCACCGGGTCATCCCGCTGGCGGTCTTTTCGCTGTGCCTGTCAGAGGAGTAAAAAAACGCGCCGCACGTTCACCGGCTCCCCCCGGTGATCCGCGGCACGTCAAGCAGGAGAGATTTTGCAGTCGGACTTACTCGATGATGGCGTACAGCCAGGCACCGACAATCGAAAAGCTGACCGTTATCACGAAGAGGTACTCGTACACGTCCATGCCTCCGGTTATTGACAAAGGCCAACCAGGATACCGTGCCGGACGAATACCCCAGTCAGCTCATGAGCTCCCAGACGATAGCTTCTTCGATCAATGGTAACCTCTTTGACCCCTCCCGGGGTGCTGTACGGGTTCATCGTGAGGTGCTGAAGCTAGCGGGAGCATCATTTTCTCTTCGACCCTATTATCGGCCGTTCCGGGCCCGACCTTTAGAGGGTGTGCGGAAAGAGCCTTACAAGATCAACGGAATTGCCAGAATCGTGCCACCTGCCCCCGGATCGGCCATCTTGACAGACCGGGCCAAGTGCTCTATCCTTCCCCCGTCGAATGCGCGCCGCGGGCGCCTGCGCTCAAGCGCAGCATCTCGAAATGATTCGGGAATCATCAACTCGAGACCTGCGGCGGCCGGCGGGTGCCGATATCCCGCGTCGTGATCTAAAAAACGCACAAAGGAGAAGAGCCAATGGTATCCAGACTTCGCAGACCCCTCCTTGCACTGGCTATCGCCCTGTACCTGTCCTGCCTCATGGTCTCGCCGGCCGTTGCCGGAATGGTGGGATCAGTGAGTTCGCAGGGTGCCGCCTCCGATATCCGCCAGGACGAGATGAGCCGGATCCAGCGGGCTCTGGAAACGGAGATCGTGAAGGAGAAGCTGAAGGCCCACGGCCTGAACCCCGGCGAGATCGAGCAGAAGCTGCAGGGCCTCTCCGACGGCCAGATCCACGTGCTCGCCCAGGCCTCGGACCGGGTCCTGGCAGGCGGTGACGCGCTGGGCGTCGTCATCGCCATCCTGGTGATCATCCTGCTGGTGATCCTGATCCTGAAACTGTCCGACAAGAGCATCGTGATCAAGTAAGTCGTTTGAAACGAATCGTCGCCCTTTTTCTATTGATGGTATCGAACGCCCTCGCTCTCGAGATCGAGGGCGTTCCTTTCGTGAGGCAGGAAAGCGGTTTCTGCGGCCCGGCCTCGCTCGCCTCGGTGATGACCTATCACGGGGTGCCGACGGACCAGAAGACCGTTGCGACCGCGGTGTACTGCGCGAAACTCCAGGGGGCCCTCATCACCGACCTGGAGCGGTTCGCAAGGGATGCGGGCTTCGAGACCCGCACCGCCCGGGGGACCGAAGAAGGGCTCAAGGCCGAGATCGATCGGGGACGGCCCGTCATCGTTCTCGTGGACCTCGGTCTCTGGGTGGTCTCGAAACCTCACTACCTGGTGGTGTACGGCTACGACGGCGAGGGCTTCAGGGCGCACGACGGTTACACGCCGGGCAACCATTACCCCTACCCCCGCTTCGCCGGGATCTGGGGAAAAATGGGGAATGCCTATCTGCTCATCTACAAATGACGGCGAAAGGCGAAGGGCTCAAGGCAACGGGCACATGAGGAAGTCCATTCTGCTGTTGGCCGTTCTCATCCTGGCAGGCTGTACGATGCCGAAGATCGTCATCCTCGACGACCCCCTGACGGCCGAGCAGCACAACGATCTCGGGGTCGCCTACGAGCAGAAGGGCGACTTCGGGCTTGCCGAGAAGGAATACGACAAAGCCCTGAAGAAGAACCGGGAGTGGGTGATCCCCTACCTGAACCTCGGGCACCTGTACTACCGGCAGGACAGGCTCGACAAGGCCGAGAACATCCTCCGCGAGGGACTCCGCATCAAGGGCGACCACCCCGACCTGCTCAACAACCTCGCCTGGGTCCTCATGGAGAAGGGCCGGCTCGAGCACGCGCAGTATCTCATCGACAAGGCCATCTCCATCGACGACAAGGAGGAGTACCGGGACACCCGCCGGGAGATCCTCGAGAGGATGAAAGAAAAGTAGCCTGGATCCCGCCTGCCGCACTGTTTCTGCATGTCGCGACCTATCGGGACTACAGGGGATAACCGATGAGAAAGCACTACGATTTCGACAAGATGAAGGGCGAAAAGAACCCGTACGTCAAGCAGATGAAACAGCCGATCACGATACGCCGCGACACGGCGACGGTGGAGTATTTCAAGAATCTTTCCGAGGAGCCGGGAATGCCCTATCAGAACCTAATCAACCTTTACCTCAGGGACTGTGCGCTGAACCGGCGCAAACTCAGGCTGGAATGGGCAACATAATCCGGCACAACGCGATTGTGGACGACTCGGGTCTCATTCGCTGAACACCTCCATCACCGCCTCGGCCATGAGCCGGTAGCCCTCCACCGTGGGGTGAACCCCGTCGAACTGGACCAGCTCCTCGAAGTCGACGGCGCCGGAGAGCACCTGCCGCCTCCAGTGCTCGTGCACCCGCGCCAGGGGCAGCCCGAATTTTCCCGCCATCTCCTCGAGCTTGCCGTAGAAGAACTTCTCGACGAAGTCGTAGGATTGCGGATCGTCGAGCCAGACGGCCGTGACGAGGACGACCTCGGCCTTCGTGTTCTTCCGGATCCCGGCGATCATCTCCTGGATGTTGCGTCCGAAAAGCTCCGACGAGTACCCGCAGAAGGCGTCGTTGAGGGCGAACTCCACGAGGACGCAGTCGGGGTCGTAGAAGCAGACGTCGGTCTCGATCCGGTCGAGCCCTCCCGAGGCCGTGTCGCCCGGGATCCCCTTATTGACGATCTGGAACGAGGCCATCGGGTAGCGCTTCCGGAGCATCTCCCGCAGGAAATCGAGGTACCCCTTGCTGACCATCCAGCCGTGGGTGAGGGAGTCGCCGATGGCGACGATCTTGACGTCCTCACCCGCCTTCAGCTTCGCGATCGTCTTTTCCGCCCGCATCACACCCGCCCCCCGTGGAAAAAGGTCTACGGGAAAATACCCGATCTGCCGATACCTGTCGAGTGAAAAGGGAAACCCGGCCCGCTGCACGGTACTTGCATGATGCATCGGCAGGCTTGCGGAGGAGCATTCCCGTTCCTCCCGGTTTTTCAGCTTCTTAACTTCTCAACGTCACAACTTCTTCATTCAGGCGGGAGGCAGAAGACGATGGGCAACGACAACCTGATTTTCCTGGAAGTGCTGGAGTGGTTCGACGAGACGGGACAGGAACTCGTGCACCGCATCCCCGAGAGGGGCTCCGGCGAGATCAAGTACGGGGCCCAGCTCACCGTGCGGGAGAGCCAGTCGGCCGTGTTCTTCTACCAGGGCAGGGCCTACGACGCCTTCGGGCCGGGCCGGCACACGCTTTCGACCCTCAACATCCCCATCCTCACCAAGGTCCTGAGCCTCCCCTGGGGCATGACGAGCCCCCTGCGGGCCGAGGTCTACTTCGTCAACATGAAGCTCTTCCCCAACCTCAAGTGGGGGACCCGCGACCCCGTCGCCTTCCGGGACTCCGAGCTGGGACTCATCCGCCTGAGGGCCCACGGCGTCTACAGCATCCAGGTGCTGCAGCCCGCCCTGCTTGTCAACCGCCTCGTCGGCACGCAGGGCATGTACGGCACCCCGGAGATCGAGGACTACCTGAGCCAGGCCATCGTCTCGCGGTTCAACGACCTGATGGGCGAGACGATCGACACGGTCTTCAAGCTCCCGGGCCGCTACGAGGAGCTCTCCGACGGGCTCGTGAAGAGGCTCCAGGAGGACTTCAGCCGTTTCGGCCTGGGCCTGCAGGCCCTCTACATCAACTCCATCACGCCCCCTGCGGAGGTGCAGAAGGCGATCGACGACAAGAGCCGCCTGGCCGTTTTCGACGACGTGAACAAGCTGCTCAAGGTCAAGGCCGCCATGGCCCTCGAGAAGGCCGCCGAGACGAAGACCGAGGCCGGCGCGGCGCTCGGCATGGGCCTGGGGCTCATGATGCCCGCCTTCTTCACGGAGTACATGAGGCAGGGGGGAGGCGGCGAGGGCATGACCTGTCCCGAGTGCAGGGGCCCCGTGACGGCCGGCGCGAAGTTCTGCCCGTCCTGCGGCCACCAGCTCGTCGTCTTCGGCCAATGCCCCCGCTGCGGCAAGAACCTGGCGCCCCACGCGAAGTTCTGCTCGCGCTGCGGCGCCCCGGCCGGCGAGGCCCCGGGCCCGAGGAAATGCCCGCAGTGCTCGACGGAGAACCTCCCCGACTCGGTGTACTGCAACCACTGTGGAAACAAGATCGGATAGCCGGCACTGGCAGATCGATTTCGAGTGCCCCCGCTGCGCAGGGGCCGTGAGCCTCGAGGAGACGGAGCGGATCTTCACCTGCGCCTGGTGCCGGGTGAAACTCTGCCTCGGCCACCGCGGGCCCCTGGAGTGCATCATCCCCCCGGCGGCGCCGTTCGGCGGCGGGATCCTGTACGTCCCCTACTGGCGCCTCAAGGGGATGGCCTTTTCCTGCCTGCCCGGCGGCGCGATCGAGGCCGGCGCCGTCGACCTGAGCCACCTCGCGATCGACGCACCGTTTCTCCCCTGGTCCCTCGGCATCCAGCCCCAGCTGGCGAGGCTTCGCCTCCTGTCGCCCTCCGTCGGGGGGGCGTTTCCGGCCCCTTCGGTCACGATCGAGCAGGCCGTGTCCGGATACGTGGCGCGCATGAAACAGCTGGGCGTCTCACCCTGGAGCGGCCCTGTCCGTCACCGCGCCTGGATCGGCGAGCAGGTGAGCCTCCTGTACTACCCCCTGGCCCGCAGAAACGGGCACCTCGTCGACGCGCTGCAGGACAGGCCCCTCGCGCCCGCCGACCGGTGGGACAGCGCGGCGCCTGAAGTGCACAGGCCCGAATCCCGGGTCCGCTTCTTTGCCGCCGCCTGTCCCGACTGCGGATGGGACCTCCAGGGCGACAGGGACACCCTCGTCCTGACCTGCCGCAACTGCGAACGGGCCTGGAAGCTTGGACAGGAAGGGCTCGAGGACATCGATGTCCATGTGCTCCCCGACCCGTCGAAGGAGAAACAGGTCGGTCTGCCCTTCTGGCGCATCCGGATCTCCGTGAAGGGGATTGCCCTCGACACCGTTGCGGACTATGCGCGCTTCTGCAACCTGCCCCGGGCGGTCACCGCCGCCATGGAAGAGGAGCCCTTCCACTTCTGGGTTCCCGCCTTCAAGGTCCATGCGGCGCTCTTCCTGAGATTGATCCGCCGCATGACGCTGTTTCAGTGGCAGGGGGGGTTGGCGCGCCGCATCGGCTCCCTCGGATGCCATCCCGTTACGCTTCCCGCGGAAGGGGCCGTGGAGAGCCTGACGACGGCCCTGGCCGACATGGCCGCCGACAAGAGGACGGTGCTGCCGAAGCTGTCGGAAATCGGGATCGCGATGGAAGAGGCGATGCTCGTCTACGTGCCCTTCCGGGCAAGGGGCGGGGAACTCATCCAGCCGCTGATCCCCCTGGGGATTCAGCGCAAGGCGCTGCAGTACGGGTTGAATATCTGAGATTCTGAGAAGGATGCCCCCCGCCTCCACTCTCTCCTTGAGCTACCTATCTCCCTGGTAATCCTCTCTCCTGCAGCGAAATATGAGGCGGGGGGCACTATTCGAGATGAGGAGAACGGAGGCACAGGGGATTCCCAAAGACCCCTGGAAACGGTCCAACGCCTCAGCCGGACGGCGAATCCTCATTTCGTCAGGAAAAACAGGGAACTGGGACTCAACTCCCGGGGCTCGTCCCCGTCTCTCTCCCCCTCGTTCCCCTCTGACTCTGCGGCAGCTTCGCCCTCGATCGGTCTGAATTCTTCCAACAATCGAAGCCTCTTCTCCACGTCCCGAGAAGAGTGCCGGTCTTGATCCTTCATGGATGAGACTCCAGGAAACCGGCACACCCGCGTCATCAACCCGCCTCTCTCCCAAACCCCGCGCGATGGATGATGCGGAAACCGGGGCACTTCTTCGTACCGCGTATGCCCATAACCCAGAGCGAGAAGAAAGGCAATAACAGATTAGATACGGCATAATATCAGTCCATACCTGATATTACATAAAAGATCGTTTCGCTGAAAGTTGTTGTGTCTTAGCCGCATCACGGCTAGAAGGTGGACAGCAGAAAGGACCGGAGATTGGCCTTCTTGTTCTTGATGCCCAGCTTGATCCGGATGTTGTCCCGGTGAAAGTCGACGGCTCGGGCCGAAACACCGAGCACATCAGCGATTTCCTTGCTGGTTTTCCCCTCCCGGATCAGGCTCGCCACCTGAATCTCCTTCGGGGTGAGGTTGAGGTGCCGCGTCCCGAGGTTGCGCAGGAAGGGCGACAAAATATCCTGAAGGTGATCGTCGAGAATCTCGACGTACGACGCCTGTTCCGGAGACAGACGGCTTTTCCGCAGCTTCTCCAGGTAGGGCACCACCAGTTTCTTGACGTTCGAGAGGATCCTCTCCTCCAGCTCGCTCTTGTCCTCCTCGCGGTGCTTGAGCAGGACCCGCAGCGCCGTGTTCATCTCCTCGAGGTTGCGGGACTTGTGCTCCAGCTCCTCCTCGCGCTTCCGCAGGGCCTCTTCCATCCGGCGCCGCTCTGTGATGTCGCGGATGGATTCGATGGCCCCGACCACATTGCCCGACGAGTCGCGCAGGATGCTCGCGGTGCCGTGAAAATACCGCTGCCCGCCCTTCAGGGCCGGCATGTAGGCCTCTCCCACGAGAACCGTGCCCTGCCGCTCCGTCGAGACATATGTGCCCTCGTACCGGCTGTCGGGCTTCAGGGCCAGGTCGATGAGGATGGGCCTTCGCTCGCCGTAGAAGGGCATGGCGTACTCGTAATCGCCCTTGCCGATCATCTCCCCGGCCGGCACCCCCGTCATGTCCTCCATGGCCCGGTTCCAGGCGATCACCCTGCCGTCGGCGTCGATGACGAACGTGGCGTCCGGCAGGAAATCGATCACGTCGGTGAGGAACCGCTCCGACTCCTTTAGCCTCTCCTCGGACTGCTTGCGCGCCGTGATGTCCACGAGGGAGGCGACACTCTTGCGGGTCCCGGGGATCATGGAAACCGTCATGGTCACATTCCGGACCCGGCCGCTGCGGTCCCGGAAACGGATTTCGTAGCTGCGCGGCACCGAGTCCGGGTCGACCCGGCGACGGGCGTGAAACGCCAGCATCTGCTCCAGGTCGTCCCCGTAAACGAATTCGGTCCAGCGCCGCTTGCCCTCCACCTCGGCCTTGGTGAAGCCGGACTGTTTCTCGAACTCTGCGTTCACCATGGAGATGGTCGTGTCCTCTTCGACGATCATCGTGGCGGTGCCCGTCGTCTCGAAGATGGCCCTGTAGCGGGCCTCCGACTCCGCAATGGCCTGCTGGGCCCGGACGTGCTCCGTGACGTCGTCGACCATCTCGATGGCCGCCGTGACGCGGCCGTCCCGATCCAGGACGGGGGAAGAGACGATCCGGAAATTCCTGACCCCGTCGCCCGAGGGCGTTTCGGTGACGGACTCGTGAACCTGCCCGTCCCGGAGGGTCAGGACCGTCGGGCACCAGGAACAGATCTCCTCACGGGGCGGATCGTTGAAGACCCTGTGGCAAACCGGTTTTTCCGCCGCGTCGATTGCGGGGTACCACGTCCGCATCTGGCGGTTCAGCTCGAGGATCCGCATCTCCGGGCTGATGAGCGAGATCCCGATCCCGATGTTGTCGATGAGGCTCCGGTAGCGCTCCTCCGAGGCCGCCAGGGCCTCTTCGGCCCTCTTGCGGTCAGCGATCTCCTCCAGGAGCCGGCGGTTCTTCATCTGCAGCTCCGCCGTCCGGACCTCCACCTCGTGCTCGAGGCGGTCCAGGGCGTGCTTCAGATCGCTCTCGGTCCTCTTCGTGTCGGTGATGTCGCGGATCAGGGCCTGCTTGGAGAGGGTGCCGTCGGGGTTGCGGACGGGCGTGTTGATGATGGAATACCAGCGGCGGTCCTTCGGGCTCTGGATCTCCCAGCGCACCGTCTCGCCGGCGAAGACCCGGTCGTTGATGCACCAGGGGCAGACCTCGTCGCGTTCGTGGAGCACCCGGTAGCAGAACTCCCCCGTGGCGTCCCTCCCCGTGCGCTCGATGAGCCGCTTGTTCATGTACTCGATGCGGTAGTCCCGGGAGCAGATGTAGATGAACCCGTCGAAGGCGTCGTCCATGGCGCGAAGACGCGACTCGGCCGCGGCGGGACTCAGCCCCGTCCCGGGCCGTTCCGGGGCGGCGCCGCGGGGTTTCGTACGGTGCTTGCCTTCGCGCCCGACCATCCTCGTGCCTCTAGTTCAAGGGCCCCGACGGGGCCTTCTCCGCCTTCCCCTCCTCGACGCTCCCCGTCCCGGCGGCACGGTACTGGGTGAGTTCCCACCCGCCCTCGCCGCGGCCGCAGCGCAGGACGTAGACCCCGCCGTCATCGGCGAGCACCTTGAAGTAGTCGTGGTCCTCGCCGAACCAGCGGTCGAGGACCTCCACGACCTCGCGGCGCTTCTCGCCGAGGAGGAACCGCAGGGGCCTCTCGCAGGCCCGGTACCCGTCGTAGGTTTCCACGCGTATCTTCATGTCGCGATGTCCATGCCCCGGATGATGCCATGTGGCTGAAAGCCGAAAGCAACGGGGGACAATTTCCTGCTTTCGTAACCCTATTGCCCTATGCCCTACGCCCCAAGCCTTCCGTACGTGATCGTATCAGCCCGCGGGAAAATGTCAAGCCGGCCTGCACGGGGCCCGTTTGCACCGATCGGTGAAGGCGCGGGAAAAAAAGGCCTCTCTGACGAGAGGCCCGGAGGGGAGAGAAAGGGAGAGAGAGGCTGGGGTTATCGGGTGTTGACCTTCTGGCGGTCGTGTTTCTGCCTGTAAATGCGGTCGCTCGAGCGGTCCTGCATGGTGTGCAGCCGGTTGCGCTCCTGCCCGGTGAGGGTGCCGTCGGACTTCATCCTGGACTCGGCCTGTTTGATTCTCGCCTGCTCGGCCTCGAGCTTGCCGGCCTCCTTCGGGGTGAGTTCGCCGCTCTGGACGCCCTGATCGATACGCCGTTCCTGGTTCTGCATGCGCTGCCGGATGCCGGGGTCGTTCGTGCCGTACGTCTGGGCTTGGCCGTAAGCCACCTCCGCCGCGACGAGAAAGGTAAGGCCTGCGACGAACGCGAACTTGAAAATGGAATTCATGACTGCCTCCTCAAGAATGGGATTGTCGCCGTTGGCTGGAAAAACGAAGGGAACGGCTGCCGGTTGACAGGAGGCCTCAATAATTTCTTTTCCCCCGGCTGTCGCCGCTGCCCCTGTCGCCGCGCGGCAAGGGCCGGCTGTGCTGCCCCGGGTCCCGATAGGCGTCCCTGCGGGCATCCGGTCGCGGTTCCGCGGATCGCTGTCGATACTTCTCGCGCAGCGATTCCCGCTGATCCGGGGACAGCTGTCGGTACTTCTCGCGGAGCGACTCCCTCTGCTCCGGCGGAAGCTGGCGGTACCACTGCGAGCGTTCGCGAAGGCGCTGCTGCTCGTCGGGGGGGAGTCTCCTGAAATCCTCGTAGCCCCGAAGGATCGTCTCCCTGCGCTCGGGGGGAAGCTCCCGCCACTTCTGGTAGCGCTGGTTGGCCTGCTCCCGCTCGGCCGGCGTCATGCGCTGCCATCGGTCGACGCCTTTCCGCAGCCGTTCCTGCCGCTCGGGGCTCATGCTGTTCCATCGGTCCTGGAAGGGCTTGAGCGTCTTCTGCTCCTCGGGGGTGAGCCGGTCCCAGGAGGTGCCGCCTGCCTGGCCCCAGGCACTCCCCGCCAGAAACAGGGTCAACATCGCAACGAGAATTGCAGTCCGACTGCGCATCCGACCTTTCCTTCTCCGACACAGCCGCTACGCGGTGCTGCCGCCGTTGCCGGCCTCCACGAGCCACTCGTAGAAGTCCATGTCTTCGTAGAGATCCATGTTGTCCGCGTACAGGACGATCTCGAATTCGTCGGGGCTTCTCACGGGCAGATCCTGCTTCGCCGGGTCCGCCCAGACGGCAAGGAGGATCACCGCGGCTGCGGCCGTGGCGAAGGCCCCGGCGCGCATCCAGTTCGGAATCCGGAAAACCCCCGCCGCGCGCTCACCCGCCGCGTCGACGGCCCTCTCGCGGGCATCGCGGAGCCGCGCAAGCGTCGCGGCGTCGAGACGGTCCTCGGAGGCCCGAAGGGCCAGCCGGGCTTTCTCGAGGAATCGCGCCTCGTGATCGCTGAAATTGCCGTTCATGGCTGAAACTCCCCCAGCTTGCTTTGCAGGGCGTGCACCGCCCGGGAGTAGTGCGTCTTGACGCTGCCTTCCGAGCATCCCATGGCCCGGGCGGTCTGCGCCGTGTCGAACCCCTCCCAAGCGCGGAGGACGAAGGCCTGCTGCTGCCTCAGGGGAAGCCTCGCCAGGGCCGCCTGGAGGGCCACGGTGAACTCCTGCCTCATCACCCCCTCGGCCGGGTCCGGCGAAATCGTGTCGGCCACGCGGGCCAAGGGATCCTCGTCGTCGTTCTCGCCGTCGCGGGGTTTGCCGAACCAGTCGTGAAAACGCCTCCGGACGGCGGTGCGGCGATACCAGTCAGTGATCCGGCTGTGCAGGATCCTGTAGAACAGGACGTTCCACTCCCCTTCGGGCCGGCCCGCGTAGAGCCGGGCGAAGTGAAGCATCGTGTCCTGCACGATGTCGAGGGCGTCTTCGCGACTGCCGCAGGACAGCCGGGCCATCCCGAAGGCGCGCCGTTCCACCTGGGCCAGGAACCGGTTCAGTGCCGTACTGTGGTCCAGACTCTTTCTCTCCCCGCCCCCCCGGCGACAGGCAGCCGTCAGGGGGCCTCTGGTTCATGTAACGTCCAAGCGGTTACGCGGTTGACAAAACGTTTTACATTCTCAGAACCTTTGCACCCCGGATCTTTCGGTCCTTGAGCTCCGCAAGGGCCTGGTTTGCCTCCCCAAGGGAATACTCCCGGACCTCCGGCAGGAGGGGGATTTCGGCGGCAAGCGCCAGGAAATCCCGGACATCGGCCCGGGTCACGTTGGCGACACTCTTGATCTCCTTCTCGAGCCAGAGGTGGGCCGGGTAGTCCAGATGCAAGAGACGGTCTCGGTCCCCCTCCTCTTTCCGGATCGCGTTGATCACGAGCCGCCCCCCGCTTTTCAGGCTCGCCAGCGCCTCCACTACAGGCCCCCAGGCGGGCGTCGTGTCGATGATGGCGTCGCAGGGCTCGGGGGGCCGCTGCGCCGTCTCCCCCGCCCAGGCGGCGCCCAGCTCGAGGGCAAACGCCCGCTCGGCCTCGCTCCGGGCGAACACGAAGACCCTCGACCGGGGGAACCTGCGGCGCACGGCCTTGAGAACGAGGTGCCCCGAGGCCCCGAAACCCGTGAGGCCCAGCACCTGCCCGTCGCGAAGACCCGTCAGCCTCAGCGACCGGTATCCCACGGCCCCCGCGCACAGGAGCGGTGCCGCCTGGGCGTCGGAGAAAACATCGGGAACGGGGTGGGCGAATGCCTCGGGGACGGTCATGTACTCGGCATACCCCCCGTGGGCGTCTCGGCCGGTGGCGCGGAAATCGGGGCAGAGGTTCTCGTTCCCCCCCAGGCAACGGGCACAGGCCCCGCAGGCCGAGTAGATCCATGCGACCCCCACGCGGGCCCCGACGGGGAAACGGCCCGCCCCGGGGCCATTTCCCGCGACGCGGCCCACGACCTGGTGCCCCGGGACGACGGGCAGCCGCGGCGGGGGGGTGCGTCCCTCGATCTCGTCGAGTTCCGTGTGGCAGACCCCGCAGGCGCTGACCCGCAGGAGGATCTCGCCCGCCCCCGGACGGGGTTCGGGGAGATCGACGAGGCGAAGAGGCTCCCTCTCATCGGCGAGGTTCACGATCCTCTCCAACACCATCGCTTTCACGGCCTCTTCCCTCCGACGGAACCCGGTTGCCGACGCCCCCGTCCGGCCATGGATTATAGCCCCGCCGGGGACTCTTTTCACGAAAAAGATGACGGAACTGGCGGCACGCATCTTGCTTAACTGAAGGTACAGCTTCTGATCTTGAACAGAATACGGCAGGCCTGAGGAGAAACGCGATGCAGAGGGGAGTTCTCACAAGGGACGACGTAGAGAGATTCGAAGGCGAACTGGGAAGGCTCATCGTGGTGAAGAAGGCCCTCGAGCTGGCCCTTGTCAGCCCCGCAATCAAGGACGATCAGAAACAGTCCTACAGCCGGGCGCTCCTGCAGTGCGAGCGAACGCTGAGGGAGTTCCGGCGCGCGCTGATCGCCATGAAGGTCGGGCTCTCCCGCTGGGCCCCTCATCGGCGGATCGGGAAGGCGGCCTGACCCGTCCCCGAATCCGACACGCAGACGAAGCGGACGCCTCACCCTGCACGCCCGCAACGACCGGGCGGCAGCTTCACGGACGTGTGAAATGAAAAAGCCCCGCGCTTGGCGGGGCTTTTTCCGTTGAGGCTATCTCCTCTTCGGCTCCGTCAGTTTCGCCTTGCACTCCGGCGAAAGGTCCTTCTCGTGCTCCTTGAGGCACTTGACGATACGCCCCTGGCCCGGCTTGACGCCCTTGCAGTGTTTCTGGACATCGTCGGCGCAGGCCTGGTGGGCCTCCTTCGCCTTTTCCCTCGAGTCCTCGATGCTAGCCTTGCACGCGGGCGAAAGCTGTTTCTCGTTGTCCTTAAGGCACCTGGCCAGCCGGCCCCCTCCCGGCTTGACGTCCTTGCAGTACTTGGCCACATCGTCGGCGCAGGGCCCCTGGGCGGCCGGCGCCTCCGCACCGGCAACCAGCAGGGCGCACAGCGCCAATGCGGCCAGGGCGGCCGCCGTCCGCTTCGTCGAACCCATCATAATTTTCGCATGCATACAGACCTCCTCCCTGTGGACTTTTTTTGACTAAACGCCCATGGCCGTCATCCGTTGACAGGGCCTCACATGCCCCGGGCCCCGCGGAACAGGTTGCATTCCTGGCGATTTGTGGTAGCATCTTCGTTCGTTGCAAACGGAGGTACCCCACACATGCCCAACATCGGACTGCCCGAGCTGCTCATCATCGTCGTCATCGCGCTGGTCTTCTTCGGACCCGGCAAGATCTCCGAACTCGGCGGCGCCATGGGAAAGGCCGTCCGCGGGTTCAAGAAGGCCGTGAGCGAACCCGCCGGGAGGGAAGAGAAGGAACCCGAAAAGGCGGGGAAGCCATGACGATCCTTCGACTGACCCGGTCCTTCTTCAGCCGGATCGTGCACCTCGCCAACCAGGAACCCGCCTGCGGGCATTCGAAGCCCACCGGCCCCGACGACATCGCCGGCGGCCAGGCCGTCATCGAAGGCGTCATGATGCGGCACGGCAACCGGATCGCCACGGCGGTGCGCACGCCCGCACAGGAAATCGTCATCAAGGAGCAGGACTACGTCCCCCTCACGAAACGCTACCCCCTCCTGGGGCTGCGCATCGTCCGAGGCTTTGTGACGCTCGTGGAGATGATGGTCCTCGGCATCAAGACCCTGCTGTACTCCGCCGAGATCGCCCTGCCCGAAGGCGAGAAGAAACCCCAGGGCTGGGAGATCGCACTGTCGCTGTGCATGAGCTTCGGCCTGGCGGTCACGCTCTTCGTCTTGATCCCGGCCTACTGCTTCGCCTCGTTGAGGGGCGTCATCGAGAACACGATTCTCCTCAACATCGTCGAGGGGCTCATCCGGCTCTCGATCTTCCTCGCCTTCCTGCTGACTACCCTGCTCATGAAGGACATGCGGCGGGTCTTCATGTACCACGGGGCCGAACACAAGACCGTCTTCGCCTGGGAGCACGGCCAGGAACTCACCGTGGAGAACATCAAGCGGTTCTCGACGCGGCACCCCCGGTGCGGGACGAGCTTCATCCTCGTGGTGTTCGTGATCTCGATCCTGATCTTCTCGCTGCTGGGACGGCCGGATTTCCTGATGAGGGTGGTCTGCAAGCTTTCGCTCTTTCCCCTCATCGCGGGGATTTCCTACGAGATCATCCGTTTCAGCGGGAAGCACAAGGAGAAAGGCTGGGTCAACGCGATCAGCTGGCCGGGGCTCATGCTGCAGAAGATCACGACACGCGAGCCCACGGACGACCAGATCGAGGTGGCCGTGGCGGCCATGAAGAGGGTCATCTAGAGCGAGGAAAGGTCCGCTCGTTCATTGGTTCGTTGGTTCATAGGTTGACGGGTGGCGCCTCCCTTGCGCGAAACGGGAAGTTGCGAAGTTGAGAAGTGTTGAAGCTTGGAATGGCAGAAAGCCAATCGTTTAGCTCCGCTACTCCGAACTTCTCAACTTCATAGCTTCCTGACTTCCGCCTCTTCAGGAACCTTGCATTCGGACACGGATGAGCAACCCGATGAACGGGTCATCGGTCCCTTGCCGCCGCCTTTGGGCCCCTGCACCCCACCCCCACGACCAGCATGCGCCCCGACGACGTCGCCGCCGCCGTGACGGTGTAGCCGCAGGCGTAGAAGGTCCTCACAACGGGACTCGCGCCGGGCCCGAACCCCCCGGCGCTGCGGCTCCGGCTGCTGCCGCAGACGGGGCACTGCTCCGACGGCCTGTACCCGGGTTGTCTCGGCGTCCTCATGATGCCGACCTCCCCTGAAGCGCCCCGACGCGCTTCGCCCTCTACGGGGGAAATCGGCATTCCCGCACATTATCTTGAACCCCGCCTCCGCTCGGGTTGCGGTCCCGCCGGCCCGCCGAGGGACGCCAGCCACCCCAGCAGGTCCGCGACCGCTCGGATGCGGCCCGTAAACGGCAGGNCTGCGAGGCCCCTGCGGATGTCGAAGGTCACATCCCGGCCGGCAACGTAGGCGCTGCGACGGAACTGCCGCAGCGTGCGCTGTCTCTGCGCTTCCACGGCCTCCCGGTAGAGATCCCCCGGCACCCGGCCCTCGCGGAGTGCCCTCGCGGCGGACTCGCCCGCGATCCGCCCCGAGGCAAGGGCCGAGGAGATTCCCTCGCCGAACGGGTTCAGAAGCCCGCTTGCCTCCCCCGCCACGAGGATCCGGGCCGAGCCGAAGCAGAAGTGATTCCCGGGCGCCGCGTAGGCCACGCGGCACCCGAGGCGGGAGGCGCGCCTTCCCCCCTCGATAAACCCGAATTCCCGCCTCAGGAGCTCCCTGAACCTTCTCAAGGCCGCCTCCGCGGAGTCCCCTGCAGCGGCGACGACCTCGAGAAGGGTTTTTCCGTCCTTCACGTATGCCGACGGGTAAGGGGAGATCGACGGGAAGGCGAAGAAGTGGAAGCGGCCGGGCTCCAGCGCGCAGGGGGTGTCCCACGCCTCCTGGAGGGCCGTGTACCAGGCAAGTCTTCCGCGCCTCTCCGGGGTGATCGCGCGGACGATGCGCGAGGTTCCCCCGTCGGCGGCGATGAGCACCCGGCCCCGCGCGACCTGCTCCTGCCCCGGCCCCCGCGTGCACCGCACCGTCACCGCGTCTGCGCTCTCCACGAAGGATTCCGCCGTTGTCCCCTCGGAGATCTCGACGCCCGCGGCCCGGCAGAGCCATTGATCGAAGGGCCCCCGTCTCACGAATGCGCCCCCGAGCGGGACATCAAGGGTCCGGCCCGAGGGGAAATGCATCCTCAGGGATTGAAGGGTCGAAGGGTGGGCGAGGACGTCCGGGGGGATCGCGCCGAAGTGGCGGGAAACAAGATCGACCGATGCGGGCACGAGGATGCCGGAGCAGGCCTTCGGCCTCGGAAGCGCGCGCTTTTCCACGATGAGCGCCCGGAAACCGCCTTCGGCGCAGGCCTTCGCCGCCGCGGCGCCTGCAGGCCCTCCGCCGACGATGACGGCATCAAACAGCCGCGCCATGTTCGATGACCCCGCTCGATCTCAGCCCTGCGGGACCTCGAGGGTTCCCATCCTCTCGGGCCGCTTGCCGGTTACGGTGGAGTAGAACCGGAGAATCTCGTCCATGTCGGCCTCGATGTCGCCCGTGGGATTGATGACGGGCCCCAGGCCCCCCTCCCTGCGCGCATAGTCCAGGAACGCAAGCACGATGGGGACGCCTGCGCCGCGGGCGATGTGGTAGAAGCCGCTCTTCCAGCGCGCCACCTTTTTCCGGGTCCCCTCGGGCGCCAGCAGCAACACGAGTTCAGCGCGCTTCTTCATCTCCTCGACCATCCGGGCGACCACGTCGGCCGATTTCGTGCGGTCGATGGGAATCGCGCCCAGCCATTTCAGGAGCCCTCCGAAAGGCCACCGGAAGGCGGTGTTCTTCATCAGCCAGTATGCCTTGATCCGGAAGGCAAAGACCATGGCGATCGCGAGCGGGGCGTCCCAGTTGGAGGTGTGGTGGGCCCCGATCATGACGTACTTCGGCAGGTCGGGCACGCGGCCGATCCTTCGCCACCCTGCGATTTTCAGAAACAGGATGGAGACGGCCTGGAGCACGCGGCTCAAGACGGGGCTCTCGAAAACGGTTCTGTGCATGAAGGCTCCTCGCAGGCGTCGGGCAAGAAAACCAGGTCAGCCGATCAAGTCAGCCTCTACTAACGCAACGGGCCGTTTGTCAAGCACGATTCCCGGGGTGATTCTCTGCCGGCCGAGTCGGGCACCCTTCTTCCCTCATTCCGAGATCATCTTGCGGGTGAGCGCGGACAGGTAGGCCGTCTCCGCCTCGTCGAGCCCGGCGGCGAATTCGACGACGGCCCTGTCGCTCCGGGCCGTGATGCCCCGGGAGCCCGCCATGTTCATCACCGCCAGTAGCAGGCGGGGCACGGGCCGCCCGTCGGGCATCCGCGGAGTCCCGGTGTCGCCGGGCGGGGCCTTTTTCATCCCGGGCACCTCGACCGAGTCCAGGAGGGACTTCGCCGTGGGCGCCACGAGGTCCTCCAGCTCGTCGACGGGGATCTCGACCGTGGCCCGCCTGCCCTGCTTGAGCGACTCGACACGGAGGACGGCCTTCGTGACCGTGACGCGCTCGAACCGGTTCTTGAGACGCAGCACGTTCAGCAGCGCCGACATGACGGGGACGGCGATGAAGAAGAGGCCGATGAACCCCAGAAAGAAATACCGGACCCAGTCGGGCATGGGGAGCCCGAGCAGCGCGGGAAGGAAAAACCAGGCCACGGCCGCCGCGAAGACGACGGGAACGAGCGCGTGGATGTAGTGATACCCGCGCAGCGGCGGGCCGGGGATGTGGAAGATGTACCCCTCGGCCGTTCGCTCGACCCGCGTGCGCATCCCCGGTGGCTGGGGCGGCATGGGGGACGCGGCCCCCTTTGTCCTGCGCATCCGGTCGCGCCAGGACTCGTCGAGGTGTTCGGCATCGCGGGTGATCCTCTCGCCCGTGGAGCTGTCGACGAGGGGCTTTTGCAGGAACCGCGCGAGTTCCTCGGCGATCTGCCTCGCCTCGGGAAACTCGACCGGCTGTGCGACGGTGACGGACCGCGGGAACCCCTCGCCGGAAAGCCTCACGGGCCACGTGTCGGCCGAATCGCGGTCACCGCGGGAGAACTCCATCTCCACCTGCCGCACCGAGTCCAGCATGTGCTCCACGCGCCTCATGGGCACGAGAAGCCCCCACCACCGGATGATCCTCCCCCGTGCCCGGTCGAGGATGATCCCGCTGCGCCCGAAGACGAGGGCGGCCCCCACGACGGCGAACACGGAGCCGAACAGGACGAGCAAGGCGGAAAACAGGGGCCCCTCGGGACGCTCCTCGACGGGGATGAGCCCGAGGGGAATCTGCAGGATGAACAGTCCCGCGAGGAGGAAGGGCAGACCGAAGAGCGACAGGCAGCCGCCCCCGCTGCGGATCTCGAGGGTTCCCGCATCCCTGTAGAAAAAGGGCCTTTTGCCGCTCCCCGCGGCCGCCCGCCTGAGTAAGCCCATCCCACGGCCCCCGGATCAAGGAAGAAGCGGGCCGGAACCGCCCGCCGGGTCATCAGTAGGCCTTGCCGACCATGGCCTGCGCGAACTCCGCGGCTTCCTCCAGGTCCGCCGCGTCGGGGTTCCCGTCGGCCCCGAGGGCCTCCTCGGCCCAGGCCTTGTGCTCGGGCTTCTGCATGAGCGCCTCGATGACCTTCGGGTCCACCTTCCCCCGGCAGCCGAACTGGCCCAGAACCTTGAGGTCGGAGGCGAGTCCCGCGGCGCTCTCGAAGGCCTGCCTCGGGAGCTGGCCGCCGCGCAGGGACCCGTGGGTGGCGAAGAAGGCCACCTTCTGGCCCTTCGGCAGTTTCCTGATGAATTCCGCCATCTTTCCCGGAACACTGTGGGCGTGGACGGGAAACCCGCAGAAGACGAGATCGTACCCGGCCGGGACGGCCTGCGCCAGGGGCAGGATCTCCTTCTGCACCGTGACGGCATCGTAAATGGCCTTGGCCACCTTTTCCGTGTTCCCCGTCTGCGTGTGGTACGTGACCAGAACCTTCATGTCCTCCTCCTTGGTCTGTTGTGGAGCTGACGACGAATCAGGAATGCGCGGGGCCGCGCTCCGCGCCGCGGATTTTCTATCCCTGATACCCGGATCTGTCAATGAAAAACGGGCTTCGAGCGGCGTGTCGATCTCCCCTGCCGGGGCTGTATCCTCCGGCGGGCAGGCATTTTCAGCAACCTCATTTTTTTCTTGACAAATAGAACGATCGTTCTATAAACTGCAGGCACAAGGCTGAGGGCATGAGGCTCAAGGCGCCATAACCGTTTGCCTTTCTCTTGCCGTCTCGGTTCGCGCAGGCAGGATAACCAGGATCAAGATTTTCCTGGTGCATGAAGCCCGATGCCCGGAGCGTGATTCAATGAGAGGAAACAGGACCCTCAAGGACGTGGAAAAGGAGCTCGCCGGGTTTTACCGGGACCGAAGGAGGATGCCCACGTACGCGGAGATGATGGCCCTCCTGGGGGTGCGGTCCAAGGCCGTCGTGCACTTCTGGGTCCGGAGACTCCTGGCCGCAGGCGTGCTCGAGAAGGATCCCGGGGGGTTTCTCCATCCCTCGCGGAGGGGCTTCGGCCTGCCCATGGTGGGCGACGTGGCGGCCGGGTTCCCCTCGCCCGCCGAGGAGGAGCTCAGGGACGTCATCTCCTTCGACGAGTATCTCATCACGAAGCCCGGAACGTCGTTCCTGCTCCGGGTCTCGGGGGACTCCATGATCGACGAGGGGATCCACCCGGGCGACCTGGTCGTCATCGAGAAGGGCCGGGAGCCGAAATCGGGCGACATCGTGATCGCAGAAGTCGACGGGGAGTGGACCCTGAAGTTTTTCCGCCGCAAGGGAAAGGACGTCTTCCTGGAGGCGGCCAACGCGAAGTACCCGCCCATCCGCGCCCGCTCGGAGCTGCGCGTGGGGGGTGTCGTGAGCGCCGTCGTCCGGAAGTACCCGGGCTGACGGTCCGTCGGCCTTCGCAGGAAGAAAACACGAGAAGGAGCCCGTGATGAACACCACCGTGATCGATCATGAAGGAAGGGCCCGGGATCTCGGGAAGATCCCCGTCAGGACGGCATCGCACCGGGTCTCCCCGCTCCGCCGGTTCAGGAATCTCGTCGAACTGAGCGACTGGGACGAGGCGATCCTGCGGCACGGCCGCGAGATCGACGCCTTCTGCTGGATGCTCGCCGTGGGCACGGCATTCTTGCTCGTCCCCGTGTCGTTGCTCGTGATGAAGGGCTAGGGTCGGCGACCGGTGAAATCATCCCCTGATCTCCCTTGCAGGGAGCGCTTGATCATATGCACGAGCTGAGCACATCGATGCATATCAAAAGCTGGAGGGGGTCCAGTGAGGACAACACTGGACGTAGAGGACAGCCTGCTCGACAAGGCATCCAGAATGACCGGCATCAAAGAGAAGACCCAATTGGTCAAGCTCGGATTGGAGGCCCTGTTCGCAAGAGAAAGCGGCAAAAGGCCTGCACGGTCGAGGGGAGCCCAGAAACGGATCAGACCGATACCCGGGAGAGGCGATCTGTAAGACGGTTCCGCTCGATACGTCCTCGGCATGGATACCCCGGCCTTGCAGGTCTGCTCGTTGATGGAGACGTCGCCTCCCATCCCTTTATCGTCGGCGAGCTTGCCTGTGAGAGCCTGAAGAACAGGGCTGTCATCCTGTCGCTGCTGGAAGCCCTCCCGATGGAGACTGTATTGGATCACGAAGAAGTGCTGTCGCTTATAGAGAATCACCGTCTCATGGGGAAGGGCTTGGGTTGCGCGGACGTTGACCTCCCTGCACCTGCCGTGCTTTCGCGGCTTCCCCTCCGGACACGCGACAGGAAACTTCGACAGGTTGCCGATGTAATGCATGTTCGATATCCGGACGATGGCGGATAAGCGGACACACAGCCCTGCACATCACACCCTGTCCGCTACGCCGGGCACTCATCGTCGAAAGAAAAAGTACTCGTGGCTTCCTTCGGGGCCGTCGAGGTCCCGCTCGGAGGCCAGCAGGGTGAATCCCGTCCCGGCCAGCAGCGCCGTGAATTCCCCCGTCGTGAAGGACGTCATGTAGATGACGTTCTTCGCGTAGTCGCCCTCCTTCTGTCTCAGCTTCTGCGATCCGTCGAAGCGGCGCACCTGGACGAGGCCGTAGCTTCCCCTGCGGAGCAGGCCCGCCGCGACCTCGAGGACCGCCTTCGTGTAGGCCTTGGAGGGAAAGTGCTGGAAGACGGCCACGGAGAAGAAGAGGTCGACGGCGTCCCGACCGACTTTCTCCAGCACCTCCCGAGGTCGCGATGCATCCGCGAACACCGTCTGAAAGTTCGAGAAGCCGCAGCGATGCAGCTGCCGCGTGCACTCCTCCAGGGTGGGGCGGGAGATGTCCACGCCGATGACGCGCCCGAAGCGCCGGCACAGGGCGCTCATGTTCGCTCCGCCTCCGCAGCCCCAGTCCAGGGCCGTCCACGAGCCGAACCCTCCCGGCAGAATCCCGGCAGCGTGCCGTCCGAAGAAGCTCTCAACCAGGCCTGCGTTGAACTCCCCGTATTCGAGCCACTTCTCCCGGGGCCAGCGGGCAGAGCCCGCCCAGTGCGACTGGTCCTGAACCCGCTCGTCGTGCCGGCTCAACTCCCAGTACAGGCCCGCATCTTTTTCGAGGCTTCGCGTCATATCCCCCTTCGCTATCCACCGGGGTCAGGCCTGATTATTGACTTTTAAGTCGTATTTCAGAACGATATTTCTCGAAAAGTCAATAATCAGGCCTGACCCCGGCTGTGGACTAGTTTAGGACTACGGCGTAGTCCGCATCCTCCGCCGTCACCTTGTCCGCCTCCCCCCTTTGAACGGGCAGGATCACGGAAACGGCCACGTCGGGCCTCATGGTCACGATCTGCCTGGGGATCGCACGCTTCCAGGCGTGGACGGACCCGGTCAGGATCACCATCCGGCTTGCCGGGTTCCTGTCCAGGTATTCGAGGGCATAGATCGCCATCGCCGTGTCCCATACCATCTGGGCCTCGCAGAAGTTCTCGAAGCTGCGCCCCGATCCGTGCGCATACGCTGCAAATGTTTTCCGAATGAAGGACCGGTAGGCCTCGTCGACGGTGCAGGTCAGCCCCGGCGGCAGTTTCTTCCGCTCGGACGCCGTGAGCGATGCGGACCCCTCGCGGGCGACCTTGGCGATGATCTCCCGGGGCACGTTGATGCCGACCAGCGGGATCCGTTTCTGCCTCGAATACAGGAAGATGTCCCGATACAGAGCCCAGGGCATGCCCCAGTTCTCCCGGTAGAGCGCCTCGAACTGTTCCGTCGGCATCCCCCGGCGCCACCATTGTTCGAGGCCTTCCTGGCTCTCGGCCCTGAACATCTCGAGACCGATCGCGAGAACGACGCCCCCCTCGTGGAGGGTCCGGACGATCTCGAGCTGCAGGTCGTGGTGGGCCCGATTGTCGTGGGTCTCGCCGATGACGATGACGCGGCTCTTCGCGGCCTCGGCGACCATCCGATCGAAGG
>JGI11944J13513_1001087_pt1 | contig 22984 bp, 17 predicted proteins | sample TerdegcoTASludge_FD_13513 | JGI IMG/M metagenome (IMG submission 13513) | reverse complement strand
GTCTTATCTTTGTAATACCTGATACTTTCAGCGATTTTATCAGCTCTGATATGTCCTCCTGCCCCCTCAATAATAACCTGAACTCTTTTTTGATGAGCTATGTGTGCAAGCCTGATATTTTCATTCAACTCAAGAATCTGTGCTTTATATCATTCATCATGGATACATCCTGATCTTATGGTTGTTTATGCCAGCTTAAAACTGCTCATTAGCGCCAGCTAAGAATGCTCAGCCCTTTATTGGTAATCGTCGACAATAGTACTTATCCTTCCCTTCTTCTGTAACTTAATCTAGATATGTTCAAAATAACCTTATGGATACTTCTGTCCCATAAAGTTGCAGTAAGAATTTTATTCTGAAATACATTCTATCAGTCCGAAAAAGTAGATTTGAAGTGAATAAAGTGCTATAAATTTCATCCGTCGATACCAACAATTAAATTCTGCAGAAAAAGCAAGATTTAGAAACCGGAGAACCTTAAAATTGTTTGAAAATCTTTCCTCATATACTGAAAAAATAGTTGAAATAGGTAAAATGTCTGCAATAATCTTGCAGATCAGATCCTTCTATCATGCATCACCAAAAGTCATTCCTTTGTCAAATTCACAGCTACCTTTCTCATAGAGACTTGCACAATTACAGACTTTTGGTTTAAATCCATAATGAGTCACGTATAAAAGAAAGGAAGAGTTATATCGATCTGTCCTTCTATCATAAATGGTTGTGGCATTGTCAAAGATGATTGTCTGTATTACTGCTCCAATATCGTCAAAAAAGTCGACGTGTGCCTGAATAACGTCAAAAGTGGTTTGTGATAGATAGAATTTTCCAAATCGATACTGACAAAATTCAAGATGAAGATTACCAGAGGGATCTATCGTAATGAACCATGTATTTCAAGATCAACATATCCCCAGTCAAATTCAGCTCGATGTCCTTCAGGAGGATCCTGAAAAATATATATGTCACGTGTATCATTGGATTGCTTCCACTCATAAACAAGCAACTGTGTGAAAAAATCAGACATATGAAAGGTTTTCGAAATATCCTAGTACATGGATATACATCACTCAATGATGCCCTCGTTTACAACAATATCTTTCATGGGAGGGCATATATTTATCAATTTATGGAAGAGGTGGAAGATTGTTTGAAAAAATTACACTAACCGGTACAGGTTTCGTGGTATTGATATCTCAAACCTGACACCTTTTCCTTCTTTCCCGGTTTCAGTAATAGAAAGTCCGGTAATTGAGAGGATCTCACGAGACAGGAATAACCCGAAACCGGTGTTTTTTCCAAACCCATGATGGAATATCTTCTTTTTATCCTTTTCAGGAATCCCGACACCATTATCTTCATATATTAAAAGAAGGGCCGAAGGAGTCTCCTCGGTAAAGAACCTGATCTGAGAGACAGTCTCTCCATGCATCAGGGAATTTGAGATAAGATTTGAGAAGACCTTTTCCAAAAGCGGGTCGGCATATATCTCGATAGAGTTGAGATTATCATCCCAGCTCACACACTCCACCCGTCCATACTCACGGGCATTGGCAATGGTGGATCCCAGATTCTGCCACTGAGGCTCTTTGACACCAACATCCTGGTATTCCTTGGTAAACACAATCTGGCTTCTAATTGACTGGGTCGCTTCTACCTGTTTTGCGATAAATGGCTCGAGGTCAGGATCCTTATTCTTCTTTTTCAGAAGATCAAGGTATGCCAGTAAAATAGTAATTTGGTTCAGAACATCATGACGGGTAATAGATGAGAGCAGGTTGAGCTTTCGGTTACTCTGAACAAGGGCATCCTGAGCTATCTTCTGCTTGGTAATATCCATACACAGGAGCAGGATAGCCGGGTTATTCTGCCAGACAATCTCTGCCATACCAACTTCAAGCCACCGAAGTTCTCCGGTATTTGTTAAGGCACGAAGAGATACACCGGCATGTATCTGCTCTCCTTCACGGGCACGTTCCAGAAGGGTGGAGAATTCTTCCAGATCGTCGGGATGGATAATATCTGAAATAGTAGACTGGGTAAGGTTTTGTGAAGTATACCCAAATATTTCAGATGACTTTGGATTTGCAAAAATAATCCTGGTATCACGAAGAACAAAAACACCTTCACCTGCATTATTGACCAACAGTCGGTACTGCTCTTCACGCTGTTTTAATGCTTCTTCAGAGGCTTTGCGGTCAGTGATGTCCCGGGCAATTGTCATCACAAGACTCTGAGTCCTAATCCGGATTGGATAGGTCATAACCTCAGCATAGAGAATCTTCCCGTCTTTCCTGCTGATATGAACCTCATCAGGACCTGTCGGCCGGCCCAGGGCATTTTTCGCAAAGAGAACAGCTGTCTTGGTGATATGCATCGACCCAATCAGACCCATCGTGAAGATATTCCGTCCTTTCAAATCATCAGGTGTATACCCGGTAAGTTCTGTCGCAGCCCGGTTGGATTCGATAAAGGTACCTTTAATATCGGTCAATAGATAAGCTTCAGGCGCATAATCAAAGAGGATCTTGAGACGTTCCTCATTATTTTTTACCTCCTGTTCCGCAGCTTTCCAATCGGAAATATCTGTGAGGACTACGGTCACCGCTCTGATCTCATCAGATTCATCATCCTTTACCGGAGTAAACCGCCGGATATAATCCTTTGAAAGCCAGTGGAACTCATCCTGAACCTGACGCTTTGTAGAAATCACCCTTTGAAGGGCCTGGTCAAACCGCTGGTCTTCACCTGGCGGGAGCATGACCCGCATACGTTTTTCAAGATACTTATCAGCAATATCCCCAAGTTTGTTCCGGTGATATGAGTTCATAAAGAGGTAACAGCCTTCACGATCAACCATGAAGATTGAATCACCGGTTGACTCAACAACGCTCCGGTAGTTGGCCTGAGTAACCTGGAGCGTGGTAAGCGTCTTTCGCTGTTCGGTTACATCCTTAAAGGTCCAGACCCGGCCGATGATTGTCCCGCCAATACGTTGTGGGAGTGTATTGCGTTCAAATACCCGGCCATCACGAAACTCCAGAACATCAAATGCTTCTTTTTCCGGATGAGTCTTGAGGTAATTGATCTTTTCAATAAAAGATTCGCGGTCCTCAAGCTGGTCTTCAAGATACGCCAACAGGACTTCTTCGTCCCGTTCCCCAATAACCGACTCAGGAACAAACCACATGTCCAGGAACTTCTGATTATAATTGATGATCTTCCCAACCCGGTCAACAACAAAGATTCCATCAGACGTGGACTCAAATGTTGCTGTAACCAGTGATGCCCCCCTGGCCACCTCATCTTCAAGCCTGACGCGGTCGGTGATGTCTATTGAGACAACCGTTACCGCAAGGGTCTGCTGCGACGTCTGGTATCGGACAGGGATAAACTTTCTATTGTAAAACCTGCCCTCTTTCTCATACTCTTCAGAAAAATAATTGTTATGCGTAATAACCTGGTTTAAGGAATGAATGAAACGCTGGGTCTCCTCTTCAGTGTGGAGATCCTTGTACATCTTTGACTCATAATTTTCACCATAAATACCAAGTCGTTTCTGATGAGGACTGTTGATGAACAGATACCTGAAATGGCGGTCCACCATGTAGATGGAATCGTCAGTTGCTTCTACAATGGTCCTGAAATTGGTGTCTGCATAATGAAGCGCCTCTTCCCCTTGTTTCTGTCTGATGATCTGTCTGATAAATATATTCAGCCGAAGAGTTTCCAGTTCGGTTTCATCATTCTGCAGAAAAAAATAATCAATTCCTGCTTTGACCGCTTCTTTTACCACTGCCGGCGCCTGATTTCCGGTGAAGATGGTAACCGGACTGTATTGAATTTGTTTTTTTACCTTCGCGATGAAATCCAGCCCATTTTCTTTTCCAAGATCAAAATCCCCAATGACGACATCATAATGAGTAGTCTGTAATTTATTGATGGTGTCCTTTACATCAGAGGCTGCGCTAATGGATATCTTCGCCCCGTTCTCTGTAAATAACTGGGTTATGAAGGAAAACTGCTTTGGATCTCCAATAGTCAGGATTGTGATGACAGCCAGATCAAATCACCTGAAGGTACGATGGACAACATAAGATACTCTGCTAAATGATTAAAACCATCTGCTCCCGAAGGGGTATCCAGATACACGGGATGTAAAGCATTATCTAACCGAATTTATAATCCGTCCGAGGAGATCAAGCGCTTTCTCCTGGTTTTCCCTGACAGTTCTGATGATGGATTCATAGGTGATTTGAGCATCGCACACTCCATTGGCATAATTGTCTACAGTGCAAATAGCTGCAAAAGGAAGTCCCAGTTCTGCGGCAACGGTCAGTTCACTTCCGATGGTCATTCCAACAATGTCTGCGAACCTCTTCATCCAGGAGATCTCAGCTTTACTCTCCAGCCTGGGCCCACGGGTCTGAATATAGGTTCCTCTCTGGATTGCATCAGGAGAGAGTTTCATCAGAAGGGTCCGAAGATCAGCATCAAATTCAGGATTAACATGGTCGATTGAGTGATTCATAATGGTCGGAACCGGAGTCAGGCAGATAAAATCATCCGGAATAACACGGGATCCCGGAGGGATATCTTCCTGTAATGAACCGGTTGATCCAAGCGCTATGATGCGATCTGCGCCGGCAAGTTTGAGCGCAGCGATATGGGAACGATATGGAATAATATGGGGAGCACATCGGTTCTGATGTCTGAGAAGAAGAAAAAATCCTTCACCTTTAAATAATTCACTTGTGCCATAAGGTGTATGTTGTTCAAATTTTGTAAATTCTGAGCCCTGATAGTCCAGTAATGAAGTTCCACCAATAATACCAAGCATGTATGAGGTCAATCTATTGGTTGTCAGGAATCAAAATTCTTTCAGGAAGAATAACAGAGGGAACGAGTACGAAATCCATCTTTTCGAGAGAGATGGATGAGTATATATGTGATAAGTATCAACCTAATAAGGCGGGCCGGTAGATCAGTGGGAGATCGCTACCTTGGCATGGTAGAGGCCGCGGGTTCAATTCCCGCTCGGTCCATCAGTTTTTACGTTTTTTTCTGACAAAATAATCTCCGAAGATCTGGAAAATAGTGAAAATAAAGGATGAATGATACAGGGATTACTCATCCCAAGAGATCACATCTTATTTGATGATGCATACCTGCACAGGTCAGCCAGATTACAATTATCACAGGCCGGATGTCGTGCAGTACAGACTCGTCGCCCATGCAGGATGAAGAGCCCATTAATCTCTGCCCAGAATTCCTTTGGGAAAACCCGTACCAGATCCATTTCTATCCGATCCGGGTCGCTCTCGTCGGTAAGTCCAAGGCGCATGGACACCCTTCTTACATGGGTATCAACAGCGATTCCCACCGTTTTGGAAAATGCATGATCAAGAACGATATTTGCAGTCTTCCTCCCTACTCCTGGTAACCGTACCAGATCATCCATCTCATCAGGCACCCGGCCATCAAATTCTTTCATGACCATCTGCGATGCCGCAATGATATTCCTTGCCTTGGTGCGGAAAAATCCGGTCGGGTGGATTAGCTTCTCCACATCCTGAACGGGCGCCTCTGAAAGGGCAGCTACATCCGGATATTTCATAAAAAGTTCCCTGGTGACCATGTTTACGCACCGATCAGTAGTCTGTGCGGAAAGAATGGTAGCAATCAGAGTTTCATACGGATTTCTGAAATGCAGAAATTCATCCCTGCTGTTTAAGAGATCGTATCGTGACCGCAGACGTGAAAGAATCGTATTAGGGTCTAAATCAGTCATAAAAGAAGATGGGGTAACGCAGATTTGAACTGCGGTCAAAGCGTCCCAAACGCTCTAGGATGGACCAGGCTACCCTATTACCCCGTGCGGGACATATGTTGAACCCGGTACCATTTATACCCTTCCTTTTTATTTTTTGAGTGGAAATGGATTTTTTCCATTCCTCGAGCGTTCCGACAAATCTGCCCGTTTCAAGGGTTGATTCCAGAAGAGCAGGATCACGTCCGTCCATCACCAGGAGGGGTATACCGCACCGCTCAACCATCTTCACGGCCACAATATCCATGACCGTATTGACTCCTGCCACAGCCTGCTGACCGATGACAACATCTAAGAGTTCTGCAGGATTCATCGTCTCAAAGCGTTTTGCTGCAGGATCTTTGCGTGGATCAGCTGAATAAATCCCATCAACCGCAGTCAGATTTATGAAAATATCTGCGCCAGTCCGCTCTGCGAGCACTGCAGCCACCGCATCTGTAGTCTGCCCGGGTGTGATACCCCCCATCACAACAATCTTCCCGGTTTCAGCAGCGCAGAGTGCTTCGGTATGACTGGTAACGACACAGGGGTAGGCAGCCTGCCCGAGTGCGCCGACGAGCAATGTCGCATTAAGCCTGGTAACCATGATTCCAAGTTCATCTGAAAACGCTTCATCCGCCTCGAAGGATCGTGCCAGAGAGATATACTGACGGGCAGTTCCACCCCCGCCAACAACAACAAAAAGACGATTTTTCGCAGAAATTCTGGTCAAAACAGAGATATAGGGTTTGATATTCGGACGATCTATATCAGGAAGAAGAATAGACCCGCCCAGTGAGAGCACGATAGTAGGCATTCAACCTCATACGTTACCTGATCGAAAGCATATAGGTTATTCAGCACAATTACATCATTTATAAACCAGCCACCATCTTTCTCATACAAAACAGGGTAATCATGGAAGCGCGACACTATTCCCGTGATGATGCGGGTATCATGCATTGCAATCTGTGTAATCATCATTGCAGGATTGCTGATACAAAAACTGGTATATGCGGTGTCAGGAGATCCATACGTGGCCAGCTAATCGCAGAGACCTATGGCAGGGTTTCATCTGAAGCCGTTGATCCCATCGAGAAAAAACCACTATACCATTTTCTCCCCGGAACACTCTCATATTCCCTGGGCGGAGTCGGGTGTAACTTCTCCTGCAGCCATTGCCAGAACTGGCATATCTCACACGCCAGTTTTGACAGCATCCGGCAAAAGACTCTCTCTCCTGAAGAGGGAGTAAAAAGGGCGATTGCATCAGGATCATCATCGATATCATGGACATATAATGAGCCGACCATCTGGTTTGAGTATACCCAGGATATGGCCAGACTTGCCCACCAGCAGGGGCTGAAAACCGTATACGTGACGAATGGATACATGACCGAAGATGCTCTGACAGACCTTGCCCCTGACCTTGATGCCTGGCGGGTAGATATCAAGGCCTTTACCGAGGAGTTCTACCATAAGGTCTGCAGGGCGCGTCTACAACCCGTTCTTGACACAGCCATACGTGCAAAAGAACTTGGGCTTCACATAGAGGTAGTCCATCTTATGATCCCTGGCCTGAACGATTCACCGGAAGAGACCGGCCGACTAATCTCATGGGTGATTGACAATCTTGGGCAAGACACTCCCGTTCACTTTACCAGGTTTCATCCTGATTTCCAAATGCAGGAAACACCAGCAACCCCTATCAGAACCCTCGAACGTGCTTTCCACCTCGCCAAGGAGAAAGGACTCCGGTATCCCTATCTTGGGAATGTCCCCGGACATGAATATGAACAGACATGGTGCCCCCATTGCAATAACCTCCTGATTGGGCGGTCAGGATATACAGTCGGACCAATTCATCTGCATCATGGCAAATGCGCCCATTGTGGAAAAGAGACCGGCATCATCACATACATATGACTGGCGACCAGGAATACTCCTTTTTCTGTGATCGGATGGCAGGATCATTATGTAAATACCTCCGTTTTATGGGATATGACTGCAGAAGCGCAAATGATCTACCACCAGGAAATCCCCGTGAAGATACTGATATCCTAAAGATCGCAGGGGAGGAGAAGAGGATTATTCTGACACAGGATGCAGAACTTGCACGACGGGGAGAAGGAAATGCTATCAGGCTTGTTTCATCAGATCTTGCTGCACAGATCAGACAACTTGTCCAGGCAGGCCTTATTCATCCGGAGATAAGACTGACAAGGTGTTCACGATGTAATGCGCTGTTACAGGAGGGAACATCTCCCGAAAAACCCAATACACCAATTCCAGAAGATATTCCACTTGTATATTGTCCAGTCTGTAACCGGCAGTACTGGGAAGGAACACATACAAAAAATATGAGAGACAACCTGCTTCAGATGGTGAATAAAAAATAAAAAATTGTAGCAGGATTTATTTTTGTACCATAATTCCGGATTTCATTCTGATTACAAGCGACTTCTCTTCAGATTTCCCGCTGATTCCTATAATTCCGTCAATTTCATCTGCTACCGATTCCAGTTCGTCAAATATCCGGTTTGCATCCCGGCGAATCTCCCGTATTGAATCACGAAGGCTCCTACCCCGCAGATGGATAAGACGACGGTCCCGGTAGATCATCCCTGAACGTGACAGATTTCTTAAATGATGATTTACTCTTCCCTGCGATATCTCCAGCAGAGATCCGAGATCCTCTGAGGATATCCCGTCATTACCAGATAAATTCTCCAGTATTTTCAGAATAATCTGCGTTGACAGGTTATCGATATCCCGACCGGATGACAGACCCAGGGTGTCGCATAACCAGTAGGTCTCTTCAATCAGGTCTTTTTTATGTGGACGGGGGAGGTTTTGGAGGATAAGCCGCTGATGCATGGATGAGATACAATCAGGTTATTGTTGATATCATATCAATATTATCGAAATGATCTTGAAGGAATTAGAAAAATATATATAGAATTTTTAATCAACAATTATGTGCATATTGCATTTCAAAGGAGTTAGCGTATGGCAATTACACCAATCGGACCACGTGTCCTGATTAAACCTTATAAGCAGGAAGAGAAGACCAAGGGAGGCATTTACATCCCTGACTCTGCCAAGGAAAAGAAGAAACAGGGAGAAGTAATCGCCGTCGGAACATTCGAAGATGGAAAAGAACTCCCCATCAAGCCAGGAGACATTATTCTTTATGGTGGATACAGCCAGGAAGAGATTGAATTTGACAAAGAAGACTATGTTATCGTCGAGTTCAAGAATGTCGTTGCAAAACTGAACTAGGTGTCATTCATGTCAGCAAAACAACTCATGTTCAATGAAAACGCCCGTCATGCACTCCTTGAAGGCGTTAATAAAGTTGCCAATACCGTAAAAATCACCCTGGGACCAAAGGGAAGAAATGTTGTCCTTGACAAGGCAGGTGGCCCGGTCGTCACAAACGACGGAGTAACCATCGCAAAAGAGATCGAACTCAAAGACAAGTTCGAGAATGTTGGTGCAAAACTCATCAAGGAAGTTGCTTCCAAGACCCAGGACACCACCGGAGACGGAACCACCACCGCAACAGTGCTTGCTCAGGCCATGATCACCGAGGGTATCAAGAATATCACCGCCGGTGCAAACCCAATCGAGATCAAGAAGGGTATCCTGAAGGCAGTCGATGCTGCAGTCGCCTCCATTAAGGCAAAGAGTATCGAAGTCAAGGACAAGGAGACTATTAACCGCATCGCAATCATCTCTGCAAACAATGACGAAGAGATCGGAAACCTGATCTCTGAGGCCATGGACAGGGTCGGATACAATGGTGTCATCACCGTTGAGAACTCCAAGACCCTTGAGACCACCCTTGAGCATGTCGAAGGTATGCAGTTTGACCGTGGGTACATATCACCCTACATGGTCACCGATCAGGAACGCCGGGTTGTTGAGTTTGAAGAACCATACATACTCATCACCGACCGGAAGATCTCAAGTCTGAAAACTTTAATCCCGGTTCTTGAGATGATCGCCCAGAGCGGAAAGCCACTGCTCATCATCGCAGACGATGTCGACGGAGAAGCCCAGACTGCCCTCATCCTGAACATCATCCGTGGCGCCATCAAGGTCTGTGCAGTAAAGGCACCTGAATTTGGAGATGTCAGAAAGGAAGTTCTCCAGGACATTGCAATCCTCACCGGCGGAACCGTCATCAGCGAGGAACGCAACCTTGCAATCGAGGATGTCACCCTTGACATGCTTGGACAGGCACGGACCGTCAAGGTTGACCAGGACAAGACCACCATCGTAGGCGGTAAGGGGAAGAAATCAGACATCGACACCCGTAAGAAACTGATAGAGTCCCAGCTTAATATCACCGAGAAGAAATACGACAAGACCACTCTTCAGAACCGTCTTGCAAAACTCTCCGGTGGGGTCGCCGTCATTAAGGCAGGCGCAGCAACCGAGACTGAAGTCAAGGAGAAGAAGATGCGTATCGATGACGCACTCAATGCAACCAAGGCAGCAGTCGAGGAAGGGTATGTCGCCGGTGGTGGAGTAACCCTCTTCCGTGCAATCAAGGCACTTGAATCCATGAAGGCTGACCCTGAACAGATGATCGGTGTCAACATTGTAAAGCGTGCACTTGAAGAACCACTCCGCCAGATTGCAGATAATGCAGGTCGCGAGGGAGCCGAAGTCATCGCTATGATCAAGAGCAATGCAAGCGAGACCTACGGATANAATGCAAAGACTGACACCTATGAAGACCTTCTCCAGGCAGGAGTTCTTGACCCGACAAAGGTTGTCAGATCCGGTCTTCAGAATGCAGCATCTATTGCAGGAATGCTCCTGTCAACTGAAGCAGTTGTTGTCGATTTCGACGAAGAAAAAGATAAGACATCTGCTGCAATCATCATCTAATCTTTTTTTTTAGATTCTGATCACATTTCACATTCTGAACTTTCTTTTCTCTCGTTCCTTTGTGTTCGTAATATACATCACCCCAAAGAAGAGGGCGATACAAAAACACAGAACTGCAGCAATCACCAGTTTCCAGGCCATATCAGCAGATTCTGACGTCATGGCCATACCAACAAATATCAGACCGATGATGCATGCTCCGGTTATTTCAAAGGCATATAAAAACCGTTCACCGAGCTGGACCATTGTGCTCTATTCTCCTGCAGATCAAATATTTTATACCTCTGATGACCGGATAAACGTTCCGTTTGTATCCATGAAGATCCAGAACGAGGTAAAGGGGGAGATGTTCCGGGTATCTGAGAACCTGCCCTCTGCTCCACTAATAATAGCCGGATCATACTGCTGCGTGGATACATTAAAGGGAAGAATGCTCACCCATGATGATTCATTCGGGGAAAGAATGTCACGGGCCGGGATCTCTTTCAGAAAAGGTGATCCGACAAGATTCCATCCCTTTTCCACAGGTTTTGTACTGTTTGAGTTCATATTAAGAACAAGGGGCACAGATACCGGTGCATCAGAGTAAACCAGAAGTCCGTCCAGAGGTGCCGGAGAGATCTCAGGGTTTTGAGCAATCCATCCACCAATTCCTTTGTAAGTCCATATGGTATGACCATCGGTATTGACCTTTGAGAAGAGATCACGACAGGTCTTCTGGGATCGGAGCGGGGCAGGGATTGAGACAAAGTTCCAGCCAGGTACCAGCTGCAGCTCATGCAGGGTTGTATTTCCTGAACCAAGAGTCCGTCTCATCTCACGGGAACCGGTGCCTGAATTAAATGCGATGAGGGTCTTTTGCAACGTCAGATCCTCAGCGGCCTTCATCGCAGCCGGAGCATTCAAAAGCCCGTATCCATAGTAAATATCCCTCCCGGTTCTGCCCAGGTCAGTTGCTGATGACTGAAGCAGAGAGCGGATTTCTGCAGACGTCAGCCCCGGATACCCGTTCTTTATGAGAGCTGCAACCCCTGCAACCTCTGCAGCTGCAAATCCTGTTCCTGTGCCCCGGCAATAGGACGTGTTCAGACATGGAGTGATAATGTCCTCACCTGGTGCGACAAGCTCGTTATATATCCCGTAATTGGAAAAGTATGATAAACCGTCCGTTTTCGCAACGGATCCGACTGATAGTACATCAAAATGATCAGAAGGATAATGCATGGCGTTGGAATCCTCATCACCAGCCGGTGCAATGAGAAGAACCCCATGGTCCTTTGCATAAGCTATGGCCCGATCCTCGGCTCGTGAAGGTTCAGTCCCGCCATATCCCATCAGGATGATATCAGCACCGGCATCGGTTGCATGAGCAATAGCAAGAGCAGAACGGGATGCGGACATATCATTTCCGGTTACCCCGATTCGTTCAGGGATTAAAACAAGTGAAGAGTTGGTCGAATTCTGTGATACATTCCCTGCGATCAGGGAGATAACTCCACAGAGAGCAGTCCCGTACCCATCCGCATCTTCAGGTCTGCTGTCCTGCCCTGCCCAGTCATAGCCCTGGTCAATGGGACCGACATCCGGATGAGAGAGATCTACCCCGGTACTAATGACTGCAACTTTGAGGACCGATGTATTAAGACCCGACCGTCTGACCGTATCAACCCCGGTTCTGACAAGAGCCCACTGGTCAGGAGAACTATTGATAATCTGGTCATCTTTGGTGACAGATCCCGACTTGCGCTGTGCATCCTGCTCAATCTCATGAACCCACGGCAGGTTTAACAGTTCATTTGTGACATATTCGGTCTCATTCGGATCTGTATCGACTGCGACAAAACCAAGCAGGGGAGACCGGAGAGAATAGGTAACATTTTCAGGAAGCGGGACATCAGGTGGAACAGGTTCATAGCCACCAGTCTCATTAGGAGCTGCATAGACGATAAGACGCACTTCATCGCTATCAGCGCCGGAAACCTGAATGAAGAGCCCACAGAATAAGAGAATACCAATGAACCCCATCATCACTGGTTTTATAAAGCATCCGCTCTCATTCAGGCAACCCAAGTTAAGCCCCACCATGTATACTGCCCGAGTACTTCAACATCTGTATCAGGGAGACAAAAACCCTCTGATTTGTCAGCAGCCAGGGAACAAAATTCCAGGCCGGTTCATATAGATCCACCAACCTTCTGACGGATATAATAACCGTGATGGAGAATAGGTTCCTGAACCACCATTTATAATGGAAGGCCTGAATTCCTGGGTCCTGGGATCAAAGACCAAAACCGTAGTCCATGCATCGGTAAGCGGGGAGAGCAGATCCCGTGCAGTGATACTCTCCCGTCCTGGGACCCCGACCGGGTTCCACCCCGGATACAGTTGCTTCACCGTCTGGTTGGTCCCGGTTGTATCAAAATGCAGGTTGATACCAGCCTCCTGTTCAGAATATACCCAGACCACATCCATCTGAAGGAGAGTATCATTTGGGCGAACCACACTCCAGAACCCTCCTGCCGGATTATAGCGCCAGATAGAATGGCAGGCAGTCTGAACCGGGTTGAAGATCTGTGCGGTTTCATTCCCCCTCGTAAGTGGATAGGGAATTGATACCATATTCCATCCAGGATAGAGGAGCAGTTTTTCTGCTGCATCATACATCCGTGGCTCAAAATTACACCCATTCATTACCGGATATAAGATATTCCCTGATGTGTTCTCTGGAAGTGACAGGTTTGTTGCAAGCGGTATCCCCCTCCCATATACGGGATCCCAAGCATCAGTAGATGTACCGGTCGCATTCAGAATTATCTTCCTGACTTCACTCTCTTTCATACCCAAAGACCCACTCATAACAAGAGCTGCAAGCCCTGCAATATGAGGGGCGGCTGCACTGGTCCCGGTAAAGACTGCATGTTGCATTGAACCGGTCAGAACCGTGATATGATCCGGCGCAACCAGATCCGGCTTTTTTCGAAGCTCATAGACAGGGTACCTGATAAGTGCCGGCCCCCGGGAAGAATACTCCTGAACGGTGAGATTTTTCCCGCCAGGTGCCGCAGCCCCCACCACCAGAGCCTGTTTTACTGCCTGCTGACCAAAAACAGAATCTTCAGGAGTGTACGGATCTAATTCAACTGATCTGCCTGATAAGGGAAGGACATAGATCTCGAGCAGGGCATCCTCTGCAGCTGCCTGGACAACCTTCACGGTAAACTCCCGTGGTCGGTCAGCAGAATTTACAAACCTGACCCACTCCATGGGATCGTCATCTCCATCCTGAATATTTACACTTCTTGCAATCTCCCGCCCCGAGTCATCATACAGGAAGAGATCATAATTGTTCGCCGATGTGCCAAACCGATCGTCCCATTGCAGGATTACATGCCCGGCAAGACCTGATGGAACGGTAAATTTCATGTCTCGTCCGGTTGATCCCTGAAAATCCTGCCACAGATATCCCTGATCCTCGTACCCGTGAAATGGAGCCTGGTAATGCTCCTTTGCAAAGTTACCAGCTGCAGTAATATAGAGAACATTATACGATAGAACACGGTCGATAATATTCTGACTAATATACCCGTCCTCGAAAAATGGTTCCACATAGGTGATATCATCGCAAATAATGTTACAACCATGGATAATCAGCTGGTCCAGGGCACGGACAAATTCTATCTGGCTTGATCCCCGGTCATGAAAGACGAGTGTTGCATTCGGAGCAATATCATGGATGATCTGCAGCATGGCAAGTCCTTCGTCACCGCCAACAGTATCAGATATAACCTCCACATCCGGGAGTTCTCCAAGAGCCTTCAGATCTTCAAGACCATCAACCCCGTCTGATATGACGCCGACTTTAACACCTTCACCGGACAATCCTGAAATATTACGAAATTCCCGTGTCTTAAGCAGATAATCGCCCTCGGTCGTTATTTTGGATGTCCGAGGAGGTATCTGAACAACAAGGGAGAGTATACCATCCTGCATGGCCAGACGGGTGATATTATCTGCCCGTATCCATCCCCCGATACGGCCATATACCGAATCCACAACCGGAGAAGAGAAATAATCCAAAAATGAGGACGGTGAAAAGGAAGGGCTTGTCTTCGCCGATATACGGACCTCAATATCAGCATCCCGAATCCTCACTTCACCGGTCTTTTCCATGAGCGCCATCATATCTGCCCGTGACTGTCCGGGAGAGAGGTAGGTATCATCAAGAAGCTGCAAAAGGTCAGTGGAGAGTTTTTTCTTCCATGAATTTTCAGGAACAAAAACTGATGCTGGTTCATCCAGTATATTCTCGAATGACCCTGAACTGGCCGGAGGAATTACTGGCATGATACTTTTAATCCCGCTCATACCAGAAAGAAGAGTCAGGTTTTCAGATGTTGCCCATCCCGTGACAAGATGATAGGATGTGTCCTCTGCCGGATGAGAAAGCAAAGGGAGGATATTTTCACTTGTCTGATTCTTCTCAAGTTCCAAAAGGATATGAACTGACCAGGTACCGGTCTCATTTCTCCGTATCTGCCCGTTCTTCTCCATGTTGTCTATGATGTCATCAGGCGACTGACCAGGCGGACAGGAGGCCTTATGTAAGATCTGAAGAAGGTCGCTGGACAGGATATCGGATGCGGAGTTGTCGCTCACTAAGGCTTTGTCTGCCTCCCCAAAAAAAAAAAAAACCCGCATATAGAAAATATTGTGACTAATAGTATGACGGGTAATAAAAAAACCAAATCCTTTTGCACCGGCCCACCAGTGAGAAATAGGTTTACCTATGAATCATAAGAAGTCTTTCGCCATATATACCCTTATTTTACTAGGAGGGCAAACCTTGTGACATGGATGTTGAGGGTTATGCCCGCCGGAATCTGAAGAGAGGCAGGGCGTCCCAGGATATTATATCAGATCTTGCTGACCGTATTGTTGAGATAAAAGGGACCAGCAGGGAATATGCTCTTTCCTTTGCAAAGGCGGTCTTGGTAGAAGTGACCGCTACCTCTGACCTTACGAGCGACATTCTCACCTATGAAAAGGCCGGTGTCACCATGGGTGCCTTCGGAGTCGGCTCACGGGGGACCGGCGACTTTTATGCACACCGGAAGATAGCAGAGATCATCGGAAAATCAGGGGCCACCGTGGGAGTCGAAGATATGGATGATGCCGGTGTGGTTCAGGCCGGGGGTCAGTTTATTGTCTGCACCGTTGACGGGATGCATTCACGTCTCTCAGATTTTCCTTACCTTGCCGGTTTTCATGTGACCCGTGCGACCCTTCGTGACTGCTATGTGATGGGAGCACGCCCGGTCATGTTGTTTTCTGACATTCACGTTGCCGATGACGGGGACGTTGCAAAGATCTTTGATTATACCGCCGGGGTGACGACGGTTGGAGAACTGACCGAGGTGCCTCTTGTCAGCGGATCAACTCTCAGGATAGGCGGGGACATGGTCATTGGTGACCGCATGACCGGGTGTGTCGGGACCGTCGGAGTTGCAGACCACATCACCGCACGACGACAGGCGGCCCCAGGGGATCTGCTTCTTATGACCGAGGGTGCCGGAGGGGGGACCATTGCTACAACAGCCCTCTACTACGGGTATCATGACGTGGTAGATCGGACTATCAACCTTACCTTCCTTCGTGCGGCAGATGCCATCCTGAGAAGTAACCTGCTTGGTTCCATCCATGCAATGACCGATGTAACGAACGGAGGACTTCGGGGAGATGTTCACGAGATGGCAAAGACTGCCGGTCTTCGGTTCATTGTAGAAGAGGAAGCAGTTCAGGGACTTGTCGATCCACACGTTTACCGGATGCTGATGGACCTTGAGATCGATCCGCTTGGCGTATCCATCGATGCCCTTCTCATCATCGCCCAGCCTGATGTCATCTCAAAGGCCCAGGCCCTGCTCTCTGATATCGGGGTCAAATCATCAGTCATAGGCCGGGTCGAAGAGGGCCGGGCTGAACCAGTTCTATTGAGAAACGGAAAAGAAGAGGAATTTAACCCACGGTTCAGAGAGGCGGCATATACTCCGCTCAAGAAACTGGTAGAGAAAGAACAACAGGATTTTGAATTGATGAAAACGGAGGTTGACCGGGCTGCACAGGCCGCTATAGCCAAAAAGATGCGGGTGATGGAAAGGCTCAAGCCCTGATCTTTGCCTCACATCATCCCCGATTACCCCGAATATACACAGTACGGTCAGGAAAGCCAAAAATATGTCATTTTTAATCATACTTTTTTTACCCCGTTAAATATCCTTCAGTCTTGAGACTTATGATGGATTACAACCAAGTACTACCCAGGTATACATGGCATATGTCCACCGGATAGAAGTCCAATATAAAACCGATCCCAGACTAAAGGTCAGAACTGATCGGATCCGTTCACTTGGGTTTCCCATTGATGAACTTCATGTGATCGATATCTATACCATCTCAACGAATTCACATGACTTTACCCCTGAAGAACTGCGTGAGATCGGAACTCAGCTCATAAACCCGGTGGTACAGACATGTACCGTTGATACGGCCACAATCGCACACTTTGATACGGCCATTGAAGTCGGGTTTCTTCCCGGAGTGACCGACAACGTAGGAACTACCGCACGCCAGACCATCGAAGACTACACCAAACGAAAATTCGGGCCAGGAGAAGCGGTATACTCATCTCAGCTCTTCTTTGTCAAAGGAAGGCTTTCACCAGCAGCGATTGAAAACCTGGCCGCAACACTTGCCAATCCCCTTATCAACCGGGTTCATATAAAATCACGAGCAGAGTATGGCACGACAGGGATGGACAGAGTTGTCCCGGTTGTCAGCCTGCACGAACTCCCGACTGCTGAACCGGTAGATCTTGACGTTGACGACCAGGAACTTATCAGAATCGGAAAGGAAGGCATCATAGACGCTGAGACCGGACAGAGAAGAGGCCCGCTCGCACTCGATCTGGTGCAGTTGCATGCAATCCGTGATTATTTTCATGCTCAGGGGAGAAAACCGACCGATGTTGAGATAGAATCACTGGCCCAGACCTGGAGTGAGCATTGTAAGCATACGATCTTTGCCTCACCAATGGACGATGATATGCCAAGAGGGCTGTATAAAACCTGCATCCAGGCAGCTACCAATACCATACGGGCACAAAAAGGCGACAAGGACATCTGCCTGAGTGTCTTCTCCGACAATTCAGGGGCGATTATCTTTGACGACCACTATCTTGTCACCCATAAGGTCGAAACCCATAACTCCCCGTCTGCACTTGATCCTTTTGGCGGGGCACTAACCGGCATTGTGGGGGTGAACCGGGACACCATCGGGTTTGGTCTGGGAGCAAAGCCCTGTATCAACATCTACGGGTTCTGTGTCGGCGACCCGGAGAGCAATCCGGTCCTCTATCGTGGGAAAAATAGGTCAAATCCGATCCTCTCTCCGCGACGGATTCTTGACGGGGTGGTGTCAGGTGTCGGTGTTGGCGGGAACTGTTCAGGCATCCCCACCCCCCAGGGATTTGTCTGGTTTGATGACCGCTATGTTGGAAAACCCCTGGTCTTTGCAGGAACGGTCGGCATAATGCCCCGAACTGACGGAACACGCAAGCTCTATGAGAAACAGGCACGGCCGGGAGATCTTATTGTCATGATTGGCGGGAGGGTCGGGAAAGATGGCATTCATGGGGCAACGTTCTCCTCAGAGGCACTGGACCCGGGAAGTCCGGTCACCGCCGTCCAGATAGGAGATCCCATCACTCAGAAGAAATTATCCGATGTTATCGTCAAGGAGGCCCGTGACCGGGGTCTGTATACCAGTATCACCGATAACGGCGCCGGTGGAATCTCCTGTTCTGTTGCAGAGATGGCAAAGGAATGTAACGGATGTCATGTCTTGCTCGATAAAGTACCGCTCAAATATCCGGGGATGGCACCCTGGGAGATCTGGATCTCTGAATCACAGGAACGCATGACACTTGCGGTTCCACCAGAAAAACTGGATGAATTCATGGACCTCCTGGCCAGCCGGGACGTAGAGGCAACGGTTATCGGAACATTCACCAACACCGGCCGGTGTATTGTGGAGTATCATGGATCTGTCGTGATGGATATCGAACTCTCCTTCCTGCACGACGGCGTTCCGGTAAAACAATTAAAGACAGAACCACCAGTCCCGGTTCCATCAGATCCCATGCCACCGTGCCCGGAACAACTGGATCTGATCCTCAAAGAGATGCTTGCGAGAAAGAATATCTGTTCCAAGGAGTTCATCTCCATCCAATATGACCATACCGTCCAGGGCGGTCATGTTCTTGGCCCGGTCCAGGGACCAGGACGAGTGCAGGGGATGGCAACCCTTACGAAAGTAGTTCCTGGTTCAAAGAAAGGAGTGGGTCTATCACAGGGCATCTTCCCGTCCTACTCAGAGATTGACTCCTACCGGATGGCGATTGCCTGTATTGACACCGCGATCCGTGGTCTTATCGCCCTTGGTATTCCGCTTGATGCGATAGCCATTCTTGATAATTTCTGCTGGTGTTCTTCAGATGATCCAAAGCGTCTGGCCCAGCTCAAAGCGGCAGCTCGTGGATGTTATGACGGGGCTACCGGGTTTGAGACGCCATTCATCTCAGGAAAAGACAGTATGTTCAATGACTTCAGGGGATATGACGGGGAGAGTAATCCGGTGCTGGTCTCCGTGCCCCCGACGCTCCTTATATCCTCCATCGGTATCCATCCAGATGTGACAAAAGCAGTCTCCCTTGATGCGAAGATCGAAGGAGATCTCGTTTATCTGATCGGAGAGAACAGCGACGAACTTGGCGGTTCTGAATACGCTGCTCATCTTAATATCTCCGGTGGCATCGTCCCTGCCATTGATATTCCAGTCATGAAGGCCAGATACCATCGACTCACCCATGCTATTTTACACGATCTTGTTGCATCTGCTTTCCCGGTTACCCACGGAGGACTTGCCGTTGCCCTTGCCAAGGTTGCAATCGGTGGAAAACTTGGTATGGATGTCACCCTTTCCGGAGACCTGCGATCAGATGTCCTTCTCTTTTCAGAAACACTCGGACGATTTATTGTGACGGTTGATCCTGATAAGAAACGATCATTTGAACTGGCAATGGGATCTGACGCAACACTGATTGGCAGGGTAACGGGGAAGAACCTGCAGATAACCGGCCCCTCACTCAGAATATCTGTTCCGGTCAGTGAGCTTGAATCTGCGTATAAAAAACCATTCGGAGGGTACTAATCATGAATCCGACAGCGACACGACACGCCTCCGGACAGAAGGAGCAGGAGTTGATCCCGGATAAGGCGCTTATTATGAGCGGGTACGGGATTAATTCAGAGATTGAGACCAGGGAGGTGCTTTTACGTGCCGGCATGGATGCTGACATCATTCACATCAACGATCTTATCGACCGGAAATACCGGATGTGCGATTATCGTCTTTTGGTTTTCCCTGGCGGGTTCTCCTATGGTGATGATACCGGAGCAGGAAATGCCTATGCCAACCGGGTCAGGAATAATCTTTGGAATGATGTGACCGAATTCCTCGAGGAAGATAACCTGGTCCTTGGTATTTGCAACGGGTTTCAAATCCTCGCAAATCTTGGGCTTGTACCGGCATTTAACAAGCAGTACAAACGAGATATCGCCCTCATGCCAAACCGGAAGGGGGTGCTAGAATGCCGCTATGTAACCATCAAACCAGCTTCAGAAACCCTCTGGACGAAGGGAATAGAACGAATCGTCTGCCCGGTCTCTCATGGAGAAGGGAACTTTTCCTGCTCTAAGGAAGTGCTTACTGAGCTCAGGAACCAAAAGATGATAGCCTTCACCTACTGCCGGGAGAATCTGAAACCTGCCGACGGAGAATACCCCTACAATCCGAACGGCTCGGTCGCGGACATTGCCGGAATCACTTCAGCAGACGGAAAAGTCCTTGCCATGATGCCTCACCCTGAGCGGGCTATGGAGTTTGTCAATGAATATGACTGGCCATTACAGAAAGAGAGACTCCGACGTCAGCAGCAGCCGGTTCCGACCGAATCGATGAATATGAAACTATTTCGAAATATCGTTGAGTATTTCAGATAATTCTCACAGGAAAACTGTCCCTTTTTCAGGGAGGGGAATCTCCAAAATTTTAAACCATCCACTAATTCTAATCAAAAATCTTTCATTTTCGAGTAACTTATTCTAACCTATACCATTATGTATTTGTAACGTAATGGTAACCTATGCGAAAAGATGGTACATGTCTGCTGATTTTTTCTCTTTTCCTATTTTCCCTTTCATCTCCAGGGGGAGTTTCAGCCGAACCAATCGATGCACAGAACACAGATCTCTGGGATATCGTTGAAGATGCCTATGTATACTGTTACCCATTGGTTGTGGTTGATGCCACGCAGAAAAAATTTACGAACACTGAGGTCCCGAATCCCACACAGGCACCGATAAACCAACTGGCCCACAGTAATTTTGTGTTTACAGCAGAAAACAGACTTGTTGTTTCACCGAACGTTGATGATATCTATTCGAGTGCATTTCTGGATCTGAATAATACTGCTTTTGTTTTTGTGAAACCACCAACCTATCGGTTCTGCTCAGCACAGTTTTTGGATGCCTATACAAACACCATTGATGTGGTCGGGTCAGGGAGCAAGACAGATAATCCAGAAGATGAAGTCATCTGTCTGATAACCGGCAAAGATTACGAGGGGGATGTTCCTGACGGTATGAAACATATCGTGATACCAACAGAAATGGCATGGATAATCATCAGGACCGTACTTAATGATCCATCAGACCTTTCGAATGTTACAGCAATCCAGCAAAAAATGATGCTGGTGCCCCTTGATGTATACCTAAATAACGAGATCTATGTCCCGGAAAAAGGAACATATAATGAGAAATACAACTTCAACCCAGCCGAATATGTATTCAACATGTCAGCTGAAGAGTTCTTTACCACGGCAAATGCCCTCATGATAAAAAATCCTCCCTCACCGGATGACACTGAAATACTGGAAAAAATGAAGCAGATAAACGTCGGACCAGGCCTCATCTTTGATGCTGCTATTCTGGGACCAGACGGGCCTGAACGGTGGAATTCCATGGTTGGTCAGATCGAATCTGATCTTATCAGCAAAACAAAAGAATACATGAATGCTCTTGATGGTTGGAAATTTTATGGCGAGCCAATCGGAGAATGGGGTACTGCCTATGCGTACCGGGGACTGATTGCCATCAAAGGACTTGGTGCCAATCCCACCTATGTAGCGATCTATCCTGAGGCCGATTCAGACTCTGATGGCCAGATATTAACTGGGGCTCATACATATCGCCTTCATATCGATAAAGACATGCTTCCACCGGTTAAGAATGACGGGTTCTGGTCTTTTACCATCTATGGAAGTGATAACTTTTTAATTCCGAATGAAATTGACCGGTACTGTATCAATGACCGAAGTAATGTGACCTTCAATGAGGATGGATCACTGGACATTCTGCTCCAGGCTGACAAACCAGCTGAGGAGATGATGAATAACTGGCTACCGGTCGGGACAGCAGATTTTCATATCTATTTACGCATATACGGGCCAGATCTGGAGAAGATAAAGAGTACCTGGACCCCTCCGAAAATTGTCAGGGTTATGAATGATGAAAATATTTCAGACGATAATTCTACAGAAATCCGGGAATCGGTCGTAGAAGTGTGAGATAACCGATTTCATTCCTGTTTTTCTGGGCTTTTCATATACTTTATGTGGGTTAGAATCATTATCAGAAAAAAATTCAACCGATTTTTAAGATATAAGCCTACATAAACCCTTTTGCTTAACAATCCTCATTTAAACGAAATGGCAAATAGCCATCTCTCCTGATTATCTGCCTTGGAAAATCAAATAAAAAGAAAATTTATGTGATTCTGTAAAATTTATCAATTGCTACGCTTATCGGATCATTATCAGAAAGATATGTCAGCTCAAATTCATCAGGACCGATGATCTTCCCATTTGAATATCCGTTATTCTGTTCTGCAAGTGATAACTCAGTTCCGTCTGCACTGATCACTCCGGCAAGTTCACGGGTAACTTCAGTACCATCACTCTTCTTAAACGAGGAATATCCGATAATAATCCGGTCCTTCTGCTCAGTAATATTCAGAAAGAATAATCCGCTTTCTACCTCAGAAAAACCCTGACCACTCTTATATTCAACATACGGCCCGGTCCAGTTCCCGACCAGA
>JGI11944J13513_1001086_pt1 | contig 22994 bp, 24 predicted proteins | sample TerdegcoTASludge_FD_13513 | JGI IMG/M metagenome (IMG submission 13513) | reverse complement strand
CTTATCGCTCTAATATTATTTATGGAAATGGCAGGCACGATATCCGAAGTATAGAGCGTGTAATATGGGATATAATGGTGCCACTAGCGGAGGCTTCCGTAGAAGTTGATGAAGATATCATGCCACATGTTCCACGCAATCATCTTCAGATAATGACTATTCATCAAGCAAAAGGCTTAGAGTTCCCATTGGTAATTGTCGATATTGCTTCTGATTTTAACACCAATAACCAATTTCAACGCTTTAGAAGATTTCCAGACAACCCTGGGCCAACACAGAGGCTCGAAGAAGATATGGCTCAACACTGTTCCATAGGACAGGTGCGAACGCTACGCAATTCGCTTGATAGAACTTTCGATGATCTAAGGCGTCTTTACTATGTGGCATTTAGTCGTCCCCAATCCTTGCTTTTGCTCGTCGGTATTGATCGTTGCCTAAGATATAGTACAACAATTCGCCATATAGCTACATTTTGGCGTTCAGATGGTAATTGGGCTTGGCAGATACCCATAACCGGCCGTCCCCCGACTATGGTTAATAATCATCCTTTGAGGTTGATCTAATGATACTTGATCGGAAAAGAGACCCACAAATTATCCCAAGCTATAGTTTGACAGGTGACTTACTGTCCTTTCTTCGCTGCGGTCTGCAATATAGATATCATAACGGAAGCGCTCTTCCGCCTTCTCGGCCTGTTCAGCTCTGGTTCGGTGAGTTTATACATGGTGTTTTGGAAATTGCGTATCGAATTTGGTCCTCAACAACACCAAAACCGATTTTTCCATGGCCTTCTAATCCTACTCCTTACTTAGGACCTGCTCCCGTAGGGCGTGCTCCTTACGACATTGGAACCATTGGAGATAGAGTAGAATCAATGTTGACAGCACAAGGAAAAAACCCCAGAAGTAGTATTGTAAGGGATTCAGCATATAGGCGTGCAGAGGCAGCGATAAATGAAATTGCACCATATCTTTTCCCACTTGTATCATCTGCTGAAGAACGCATAATAGGAACTAGAGATTTACCCCCCTTACAAGCTAATACTAATTTAAGAACCGATAGATATGAATTACATGGAATAATTGATGTTTTGACCGATGTCCAGTTAAACAATGTCCCAGCAGATAATTTGATTCGTAATGCAATAATCTCAGCCTGTCCTCAATTGCCCCAGCACTTCGAGGTAGTAGTTGATTACAAAGGGGACCGTCGTCCAGCTACCAATCACCAGTTCTGGAGACAAGGTGAATGGCAAGTTCAAACCTACGCATGGCTTCGAATGAGGCAGCCTAACGCCCGTAATGTAGCAGCAGGCGTTTTGATATACATAAACGAATTGTCTCCTGTCAATGACGATATTAGGGAACTTCAGCGTGAAGCCAGACAAGGTAATACCGATGTGATCCCGCCCAATGGAAGTAGGGACTCATATGAACTCAGTTTATGGCAACCGGGCAGAGCGATTCCTAATTTTTCACAATCCTTCAGATTGCAACGAGCTATTCGCGTAATCCCGGTTACGCAACAAAGCCAACGTTTCGCAACGACCCAATTTGATAATGTAGTATTACAGATTGAGCAATGTGTCGCCTCCGAAGCTGCTGCAGGACGAATAAGAGGCCACTGGCAAGGCAATGGTGATGAGGCAACATGTGCAGCATGCGATTTTAGGTATTTCTGCCCTACCCCTGCTCCAAGACAGGGGAACAACCCGCGTCCCGTAATTGCGCCTCCTGCTCCGTAGTCTGCAAAAAAGCCGCTTGCTTTATCACTAAATAAGGCAAACGACTTTTTTACTTTAATATACGGAAAAACATAAGCACAAAACCATGTCCCTTCATGTCATAATATAGCTTTTGTATAATAGCGTGCTAGGAAATCCCCATGCTATTTATGTATGCATATACTTTTATTATGGATGCCTCATCGGGTACACCTGTCCAGAGTTTGGACAATTCCAACGCTTGTCACAAATATCGCAAGTTTCCTTCGGTGGTGCTTGGATTGGATTTGCCCATACACCAAAATCTCTTGATCTTTCAATTTCAGATACAGTATTTGCAAAGTTATTCATAGCTGTATCAACTTCAGATGCATCAAGGGTTACTTCTAATATAGCATTTCCCGGCCTACATGTAGGAGATATTGGTCCACTTAGCGAGTTCAGAAAATACAATATTGCCTTTTGTGGCATTTTTCCAGTTTGTTTGCGATAAAGCTCAGCATATACTTGCATTTGATAAATATATTGCTGATATTGTGGGTCGCCACGAGAGGGTAAATTGGTACCTTTATAATCCCATATTTCTACAGAATCGGGATTTTCGGGAGAGATAGCAAGAACGTCCACATTACCATTTAAAATATAATCGGTTTTATCGGTTTGCAAGCGACATTCAGTATTAACCACACGGGGATATAAAGAAGGCCCTTCAATACGGTTAAAACGCTTTACTATCTCTAGTGCCTGATCTTTTACTTTTGTCCCTGCGGATATCCTCCTTGCCTTTAAAGCACTGTCAACTTCATCAAAATAGCGTTCAATATCTAAATTTGAAGGCAGTGTTCCAGCTGTGGCAGGAACAAGTAGCCCTTTATAGTGCATATGAGCTCTATCGAGGACTTGATGAATAACTGTACCATAAAATAATTGATTAGTCATCGAGGCTTCGTATTTCCTGATTTTATACAATGCATATTGTTGAGGGCAGAGTTGGTAGGATAATACATCTGCGGTAATGCTATATCTTCTTTTAACTGGGGCATTGCCCTTAAATGGAAAATTCATTCCATCATAATGTGTCCAACGCATACTGTTACCCCCTCTTCTATAGAATAGTATAATTATTCTTGAACCAAGTTCCCCCGTACTGTGAAAATGATGCCGTTTGGTTTCCTTTGCGGGAGAATTGGTTTTTTGTTGCTAATAAGACAAGGGCATTTTTTGCACGAGAATAAGTAACATAATGTAAGCGGATATCATCGTGCCAAGCTAAATCATGAATAGAGTGCACTATTGTAAAGGGAACCCTTCTAAACCTTGAAAATTCTTGCTCGATATAATGGGATTCGCTTGGTGAAACACTTCTTGACAAATTTCCAGCAAATACGAAATCAAATTCTAGACCCTTCGATTGATGAATTGTCATTAGAGGTAAATAACCTCTTGGGCATATTACTTCCTCATCTTCATCGTCATCCATCCCATACTGTGCCAAGTAACCACATAACGAAGTATAAAAACGAGAAACCCACCATGATTCAATACTGCTCGGATTATTAGCATCGGCTTTAAGTGCACGACCGTTAAGAGATAAAAACGATTCAAACACTCTGGTTATCTTGCTAATTCTCAAATCTTTTTCTGGATTGGATTGATAGTCGGAAAAAGGAGCAAATGAAATTATTCTAAATAATACGCCAGCAGCATATTCAGCAAATGATTTTTTTGGATCTGTATTTGTTTTGATAATATTTGATGACCTTGTTATATAAGTCCCCAAATCTGGATATGATGCAACTATCCCATTGAATGCATCTCTCCACTCAGAAACCATATTATACACATCGGGAAAAACATCCTGATTAACTCCGGCTAAACCAGGATCAATAATTGAAATAAAACTCCCGAGTAATTCCTGAACCTCATTATGATCAAGAAAAGATTTCGCTCGAGGATTATAAACTGGTATTCCGCGGGCATTCAGTGCAGAGATGTACTTCCCTGCATTACGGGAAGAATCTCTTGTGCTGGGAAGAATTAACACACATTGGCAATAATCCTCAATTATATGGTGAGAAAGTAAATCATCAACCAACTCAGCAAAAGCTGCCGCCACATCTTCCATCTTATTTCCAATGATATAGCTGACAGCAGCAGGATAATCTGTTTTGCCCGGGGCCGCCTCTAACGGAGGTTTTGAGGCGATACGTGCACCCGGAATTCGCATAACGTCAAAAGATTCGATATAGCCATTGCACCAATCAATAATCATTTTATTAGAACGATGGTTCGTTTTCAGACTAACGCTTGTTGGTATCTCTCCAAACTCTGAGGAGCATCGAGTATTAAAATTAATCATACAATCCACGGTACCGCCCCTAAACCTAAACAGAGCTTGATCATCATCTCCTACTACACAGATGTTATGAGGACTATTTGAGGCTAATTTCAGATAAATTCTTTCCTGAATTGGATTTGTATCCTGATACTCATCAACTAAGATAGCCATAATGGGTGTCTTGCCAATCCGCCCAGTGCCTGATAAAAATTCCTGACCTTGAGTGGTTTGAAGGAAATCATAAAAATGCTTCTGCAAATGTGAGAAATCACAGGCGTGTTCCGTCCTAAGATAATTTTCATAATACTCGAAGAAGTTGGCTAATTCGCTCCAGTACGATCCTGCTGATTTAACAGCAGTTAAATCAATATCATCCTCAATTATTCGATTAAAAAGGACGGAAAGTACTTTAGTCCAAATCCATAGGTTATTACTTGCCCTTTCACGTGCATCCGAAAGTACTAAAGGCCAGAAATGATCTCGAAAAGCAGTTGCACGTTCCCTTGCATATCTAGCGATATTTTGCCGGATAAACATTAACTGTTCCGTATCATCCATCAAGCGAATATTTTGAAATAGTTCATATCTAAATTCTTGCATTATATCACTACACAAGCTGTGCAATGTACCAATCCTTAATTGACAATAATCAATTGCGGCAATTTGCGGAAAAGCTGATGAGAGATATAACATTCCTTCTGCAATACGATTTTCAAGATTAAGAGCAGCTTTTTGTGTGTATGTAGTGACAATAATTGATAAAGGATCAATCTCGTCACAACACAAGAATTTTAAAACCTTAACGACCAGAACTTCTGTCTTTCCTGTTCCCGGCCCAGCAATAATCCATAATGGCCCATCTGAATGCCTAATGGCAGTTGCTTGTTCGGGGTCGAATGGATAGGTATTTTTTGTTTCAATGGCATTTATCAATTCATCTACGGTAATCTTCATAAAATAGCCCCCAATTATATGGAATAAGCTGGATTATGTATTTTATTATAACATTGCGACTATTGAATATTAATGATCATGCAATGAACTATTGTCCGTACCGGTTTTATACCTTTGCGAAAGCTTTAAACGTCATATAGATTCTCAGGATTACGCTGTAATTCTCTGGACATTTTTCTGCATCACAGAACTGTCTTTTTATATCAATTTTTTAACTCAAGTTGATGAATTGTCTTATGATAAGTGCTATCCAAGCTTCCGTACAGCATTAGCGTATTGTGGGCTCCACGGCGTTTATTTCTGTTTGAACCTCGAAATATTAGCATATGAATTCCTGCATTTTGGCAAAAAGGGCAATCGCACTTTTTCCATGGTCGATCTGCTAACGTTCTTTGGTATTTTAATCGCAAAGAACTAGCATCGCTTGATCGTGTTAAAAGCTCATCATAATCGATAACCGCATCCAACACTTCTTGAATATTGATTTCATCCCGATCAAATTGGCACAGCATTCTCATTACTTGAGATTCTTTGGCTTTTAATTGCTCTATATTTAACCCCGATTGTTCGAGACGCTTACGAGTACGCCCATCACTCGTCATAGGAACACGCAAAGCAGCATACCATTCACCATTTGGCGCAAGATAGTTTTGATCGGAGCGAAGCCATGCCTTGCGGAAATACGAAGCACTATCAAAGCTGTCAACTTTAAGTTCTCGAAATAAACTTTGAAGTTTTGGTCTAAAAATACCAAATAAATGAACCCATGGGCGTGGTTTCAGTGATGATACAGCTGTCATAACTTTTCTTACAGTTTCTTCAACCACAGTGTCATGCATAGGGACAAGCCCACCAATGGCAAGGTACCGGTAACCCATTGAGTGGTAATCACAAGCAGTTTGCGCACATTCATCTGCATTAAGAGCTTGAATAGTTCCTACCGGTAAAAATGATACTTGGCGCTGTTTGGCGAGTTCAATAAATAGTGCTGCATTCTCCTTTGTTTTTTCAACTCTAGCTATACGTTCTTCTTCACTAAGTTTTATTTTTTCACCGTTACGTTCAATAACAGGAACTGGAATGTGATCTACAGATGCCCCAAAATCAAAACCATAGAGATCATACAGAGCGAGTGCTTGTTCAACTGATATTGCGGGTTCATCTTCATTCACATAGCTAAAAGCTCCACAATCACCAAATAGTGATTGGTCATTACCAAGCCCGAACCGCCGCCGCATATTTTGAGGAGCAAGAGAGGTAGAATCGGTCCCCACCATTCTCCTTAGAGGACCTTTTGATGTCACGTGCTGAGCAAGGCTTACAAGTATACCATCACATATTTTTTGAGGTTGCATCAAAACACAACAATGCTTATCATTTCGTTGTTGTCGGGTTAAGTCAGAAAAACTATCCGATTCAAAATCAAAATGTTCATCGAGCAGGTCATCCCAATCAGGTAAAAAGTAGCTTACTTTCCCTGAACCAGGCTCAGGAAGCTTTGGTTTATGCCTTGCTGGTGCTCCAGTGTTTTCAAGAAGGTTTTTAATTTGATGAAGCTTTATTCCAATAGGTCCTTCAAAAACTTCCATTTTACTTTTTAGACCACCGTGTATTGCTTGTTCAACGGCAGGAAGATAGTCTTTGCCTAAAGAGAAGTGAATTTGAGAATGATCTCTCGACCATGCATTAAGTATAGACTGGCATTTTGGTGCCCATTCTAAAGCTTTCTGTTGATTCATTCGTTCATTATAGTCTTCGATATCCGTAAAACCACCGATGAGGCCATATCTAGCGGATAATACGGCAATTGATAAGCTGTCTGGCCACTGGCGTTCTCGGAGATAACGCCGAAGAACACGGTAATAAGAACCATCGTACCTTTCTATTGCTGGAAGAAGCCCAGGAGTCTGCCGTTTTGTCTGAGAACATCCAAGTACTAAAAGTTGTTTATTCATGTAAAACTTCCTCACATTAACAATTTAGCTAATTTGCTTTCACCATTCAACTTCAATTTCATATGGGATTGGATCAGTAAGGTTATTCTGCTTAAAAGCTTCAATCCGATTGATACATGTCGGGCATTTGCCACATGCTTTTTCTCTACCGTTATAACAACTCCAAGTTAACTCAAATGGTGTATTCAGTTTGTGACCAACAAAGACGATATCCTGCTTTGTCTTCATTGACCAGGGGGCAAACAATGCTACTTTGAAGTAAGTACCAACATTAATTGCTCTTCCCATAGCTTCGATGAATTCTGGAGTACAGTCAGGATAAGCATAGTTGTGAGAATCATCGGCATGAGCACCATAATATACTTCTTCAGCACCTTCGACTAAAGCTAAAGCTGCAGCCAGAGACAGTAAAATACCGTTTCTAAATGGAACATATGTAGGACTAACGCCATAGGCGTCTTGGAGTTGCTGGTAAGTCAATTCTGGATTAGATTTATCAAGGTCGATTAGAGTGCTACCAGCGCCAGCAAAGATGTTGGGGATTTCTTTAACGATATGTTTAACTCCGTAATGCCTGGCAATATCGACAGCAGCTTTGACTTCTTTTTGGTGCTTTTGTCCATAAATCAATGATAGTGAAATCAAATCTCCCGAATCACGGTCTTCCAGCAAATGCGCCAGTAAAGCTGCACTGTCAAGACCGCCGGACAGCAATATAATCGCCTTTTTCATGATTCAGCAACCACCCTCCCTATCTTGATTTTCTACAATTCAGGGAACTATTTTATTTTGAAGCGGAAAGGATTATAGTTTACGCCCCAGTCAAAGCTATCGATCTTTTCTACTTGCTTAAGCCGACCGACAACCAGATAGGTTAACGGGGTCACAACAATCTCATAGGCCACTTTAAAAACATACTGAGCCACCACCATCTGAATTAACACGCTACCTGGCACCAAGCCATAAAAGCTACCAGTGATGAAGATCAACGTATCTACTCCTTGACCAATCACCGTTGAACCGATAGTGCGTACCCACAACAGCCGACCGCCGGTCAGCTTCTTAATAGCCGATAGGGTGGATGAATTAGAAAATTCTCCAGCCCAGTAAGCTATAAGTGAGGCAGCAACCAATCTAGGGGTCATACTGAGTACCGTAGCATAAGCATTCTGATTATGCCAGAAAGCGGGATATGGGAGGGCAATTACCACCATGAAAACCGTGGCCATAAGTAAATTGCAAGCAAATCCAATCCAAATAACCAGCCGTGTTCTTCTGTAACCATAAACCTCTGTTAACACATCACTTAAAATATATGTTACAGGAAATATTATCGCGCCAGCCGGGAGTGTCAACCCAGAAACCTGTATTAATTTGCCCGCAATAATATTACTAATAAGCAGGCATGCTACAAACAAATTAGTTATAACTAAAAAAATGGGGGTAATTCTATTGTCGCTATCTAAAATATTCAATTCTCTGTTCCTCCAGTTGTGTTCAGTGGATTTTACGTTAGCATGTTTTTGAAAGTTTTGGCATTTTCCATGCACATATCTTCGACACTTTTATCTATAAATCCTTGTTATTTCTAACTTTAGTAAGCCCTAAATATAACGGAGGGGAGGAATGTTTTCTTCATCCTCTTTAGTTACTGCTAAACCTGTACTTTTAGCTCTTGCCGGTATTGGGCATAATGGTCGCTTAACACATACTCGATAACCCATACTTTAGGTATCCTGTAGGTACTGCGAATAAAAAAGTACTTTATATGGTTCCCGTGCAAAATCTTTCGTGCCGTGGTTTCTCCAATGCCGCCCAACATAGCTCTGAATTCATCCAGTGTAACGACATCAGGATACGGCTCAAAAAGCTGCTCGTAATATTCTTGATTTTTCACAGTCATCAACTCCTGAAAAGATTTGTCAATGGTAGGATGACTGTTACAATATTGGTTTTTGATTACTACACGTTCGACGTTCCGACGGCAGATGGTCTGGGTATCCCTCCTGAATATCCCTCCAATATCCCTCCAACGTCCAAAATCTATGTCAAAATCTCTCTTTTGAGAGAGCCTTGGAGTGGTGCGGATTTCAGGGTGTGAAGTGCCGCAAACGCCCATCACACAAGGTTTTTGGGGGTCTGAGGATTCCGGTAGAGTACGTTACATTCCCGATGCTTCCGGTGAAGTTGAGGGACTCAAAATCTACTGCTCGCAAGAGCGTGGGGGTTCGATTCCCTTCCGCGCCACCAAAAAGACAACTTCCATGGTTGTCGTTTCTTTTTGTATTCTTATTTTTTATTTATTCATTCTTCTTTTTTCTTTAAAATACGTTATTTCAACGTAACCTGCACCTCTTTGCCAAGGGAGCGGGCAACCTTAGACAGAAAGTCCAGGGATGGATTGTACGTTCCGCTTTCCAGGCGGCTGATATTGGACTTCTGGGTCCCAACCCGAAGCGCCAATTCTTCCTGGGTAATATTTTGGCTGGTTCGCGCTTCAATGATTTGCGAAATCACATCATAGCGCGGTTTCAGCTTTTCGTATTCAGCTTTGAATTCTTCGTCCTTCATCAAAAGCTCTTTCACTTCGGAAAACTTTGCTCCTGGCTTACTCATTGTCACACCTTCTAAAAAATGCCCGATGTCACCCGAGAATTAAATCTAATATTTTCTATTTATCTAATAATCTTACCATTTGAACTAAACCATCATCCGGGTCTTTTCTGAAGTATTTAAACCCATTTCTGGTATAGAAGCTTATCAATTGGGGCCTGTCCTGGCATTCGATAAAAGCTACCCTCCCGCCGACAATTCCCTGTGCTTTATTAATCACCGAAAGGGCATATTGTAATAATTCATCGCCAGCTATTTTATCTGCATGCTTATCATTCTTGCTTAGTTGACCAATAAGATATGATGGAATTTCCGTTAGTGCTTCGGATCCCTTTTTGGCATACAGACCATCCAGTTTTCTTATCTGAGACACTGCCGTACCATTCGGAATTTTTAAAGTTTGTATGGCAATCGTAAAATATGCTAGAAGAACAAAGCTTCCATTTTCTAAACCATCTTCATCAAAAATAAGATATGTACGACTTTTAAATTTTCTCTCGTATAAAATAGCTTTGTTTTCATTTTTTAAAAAACTCTCTATATCATGATCTTTAGAACAATAAAAAGTAGAAATGACTTCCTTTACTGTTTCTTCGGAAGTCATTTCTAAAAACGTTTCGAGTGGGATAAGCACTGTTTTAATAACTTCTCACCCCTTGCCATAGCCTCATCGGAAGCAAGTTTTCTGTTTATTGGCTTTGCTTCCTTTGATGACGAAAGCACTTCAACAAGTCTTTCTATTGCTTCCGGTTCCTTTACGACAATATTCTTGTCAAATGAAACGGTTGCCATAGGAATCACCTCTTTCAATTATCCTGCTACTATTATTATACATCAAAGCACGCGAACATTCATAAGTAAATTTTCCTCTTTACCATTTATTCATTTAAGCTTGCTATAATATTATACCCCAATTCTTTGAAAGTGTGTTTTTTGTTTTATTCTCTTCCTTGCTGTTTTTTGTCTCATTGCTATCGCTCCTACCCATGCAGTCCCTTTAACATTATTCTCAAATAGTCGTTAACATCCTTTCCACGCTTGAGCGACTCGTCGGAAAAGGCGTAGGTGGAAGGAAGGAGCCATGATGGTCTCCGCCGCCAGCCGCCCAACTGCGTCTTTGTCCAGATGCAGAGTACGTGTCATCCCTGCTGGTTTACCGCTCGTCTCGGGATGAATGGGGTTTATCCTTATGTGATTTTTGTTTTGGAATATCCGGCTTGGGATACGAAAAAATCTTGTATTCTTCCGGGATGTCCCTGCCGTTATATATCTCGCTAAAGCTGTCACCCGTACTGCGGATGTAGCCGTTACTGGTGAAGCTGCTACCCTCGTCGATGGCAATATCACGGCCAAACCTTTCATAATCAAAAAGGATAAAACGCGGCCCGAATCCACTTGTTTAGTCTGGCTGCCAATTTTCTTGGTTTTCACCAGTATAACACGATAAATGCTACCCAGGGAGAAATATTTCAAATGGTCGGTTACCGTCAGCAAATGTTTCTTAAACGCCTCTATTATTTCTGTTAAAAATCCGCTGTTCACGTCGCTGATGGTCTGCAAAACCGTCACTGAATTGCTGTCCGTATAATAAACAATAAAATTCAAATTAAAATGCTCTATATCAGCCAGCGGGTTTCCGCACCAATGCCGTTGATCCAGCTCTCAGCCTCTTGGGGCTTAAAGACAAAATCAATTTCACGTTTTATTTCGCTGATATTTTCATACTCAAAATCTTTTAACAGCCTTCTGGAAGAATAAAGGTTCTTTCCCCGGCCAGGCGAGTGCTCAAACGGTTGAGCACCACTCTTTCCCCTTGCCGCAAATCGTCAAAACACTCTTTGCAGAAACTGTAATTGTGTTCATAACCTTCCGCTTCGATATTCTTGGCATAATTAATGGTGGTGGTGGTAAAAACTTTGTTAATACCGTCTCTTCTTAGTCTGGTCGAGTAGGCTGCGCAGGCCAAACTATCTTTTTTTAAGCCGCAAATATAGCAGGCTTCGGGCTTTTTTACGGCTTTTCTATTAGTTTTGGCGATCTTTTCGTTGCTCTCTTCCTCTAGCTTATGAACGCGCTTGATTAATTCCAGATAATCGTCATGGGTGGCAATTTCAATGAGTTTGCCTTCCTTTGTTTTAATTTGTGGTATTATCAAAGCAATCTGATCCCCGGGGCTTCCCCCTACCGCCTTTTTCACCAGTGTCTCATAGTGATTTCTTCTGTTTTGGCCGGTGTTTTGTGTACGAACCTTTTTTTGCCGTCATATTGCAAGTCCAGATCCGGATTTTTAATGACATAGGCCATTTTTTCCAGAACCAGGTTGCTGCCTCGATTAAACCGGCGCGGTTTAGCTCAAGCAAATGGCTTGACAAGGTCTTTAGATCATTTGACTCCAATAATTCGCGGAGATTCTGCCACAAGCCTATAAGATAATAAAGGTCTTTGCCTTCCCTTACCACATGAAATTGTTTGGCCGCCGCCTTGTTATTGCCAAAATATTTATAGCGTCTGATTGCTTCACTGTTGTATGGTAGTAAGTCCCCAAAATCAATTTCATTTTTGCATAAATCAAAGGTCATAAAAACTATATATGGCCGCTTATCTTCTTTTTGCTTGAGTCTGGGTTCTTGATACAGCACGCTGAAAATATCCTCATCGGCCCAGGCCCGTCCAATCCTTGCGGTTAATAACGGTAAATTCACTATATCACCTCCGTCTTTCATAATATAGCAAGCGCGAATTCCTACATAACCCTGACCAGTTCACCCACTACCCAGGGATCATCTTTTTGGGCTTGAACATCCCTGCGGTCGATCAGAGCAGCATAATGTACTTGAACACCCCTGTTTTCCAATGCTGAACCGGCACGCTGAATGATAAACTGCAAGGCCGTAGTGCCGCCGGTGATGTTCACCACGCATGGGCCGCGGCCTATTAAATCCAACACCTCATCCACCTTTTGACCGGCCTGGTTAAAACAATTAAACGGATCATCCACGCGTACGACCTCCACCGGCCCACGGTAATCCGCTCTCCGGATTATTTCCGCCAAAGAATGCTCTCCTTCTGCTGATGTTAAAAGCACCAAGCGCTGCGGCTTAATAGTCATAAGGGCGGAATACAGCAAACCTGGAGACAATCCCAGGGGAGAGAGCAGCGTTACGGATTTTTGTGCAATCTGATCATTATTCAAAATCAATCACCTTTTTGTTACACTGTTTATCCGTCCATTTGTTGAAAAGCTCGCTTAGCCTGATCGCAGTATTTGATACAATTGGCGACCGCGGAACGATACTGATCTTCACTGCCGCCCTGGGAATGTGCAACCAGCCTTCGTATTTGATTTACTTTTTTATATAATTCAACTAATCCATATGAATCATCATATTCTTTATTTATGAAGGCCTTGACGATTTTTTGTCTCTCTTTCCAACTATTTATGTTAATAATCTTTCCCTCGCACAGCTTAGTGATGATTGCCTCAGTTAAGGTTATGTAGCCGGCCGCATAACGCTTCTGCTCAAAAAACCACAATGTCAGGTTTAATTGAAAATAGGCTTCAGGTTGATCATTGTTAAACTTCTTTAGAGAGCGTTCTATAGCAGAAACAGCCACGCTGTCGGGGCCGTCAACATTCTTCAATCCCTTCCATAGTTTACGTCTGTGCTCATTTCTAATATCCTTTAAAAAATTCATGTTGATCCTATCTGACAGGTCCTCAATACTTGCTGCCAATTCCGATTTTTGTTCCTTTAGTAAATCAGCGACCAGGTAGCCATTGCCATATTGCTCAAGCTCGTAAATCCCTTTTATCCAGTGGTTGAGTTCGTTGATTAAAGTTAAATCCACAACCGGGGCCTTTCCACCCATTTCCCTTACGATATCCAGCATCCCATAGAGTATTTTTGCGATTTTAATATCTCTATCACTCAGATTCTCTATAAAGCTGGTCATCATATACTGGAAAATAGATAGAGAACGAAAAGAATGGGTGATATCGACATACAACTCGTCCCCAGGTTGCAATTGCTCGCCTATCTGCATCAAAATAGTAAAATTGCTAAGCAACTCCTCCCGGTCAAGTCCATATTGAATAAGATAGCAGCCAGAGCCGACGCAACCCAGCTTTTTATCCAGCGCCGCTTCGACTTTCTTTAAATAGCCCCGATCATAGGGGTAATGATCATATCGGCTGTCGTCGATCATCCGCCCTAGTTCCAAATAATAATCATCATCACGGTCGTCGCCGCTGAAGGTGTCATATAATTCTTCCCACATTGATTTGGCCGTACCGACTACATAAACCCGCTCAATTGCGAAGTGTTTTATCAATGCTTCGGCAATAAAGGTTGTTGTGTATTCCGCGCTTGATTCCCCATCTTTTATAACATAGGTGGCTGAATCATATTTCCGACTAGGCCGCGCGTCAGCTGGGTCATGAGATTTTGAAATCAATCGGCCTGTGCCCAGGGCGGTCACCAGTACTCTGGCCATAAGGCGCCTCCTTTCATCATTTCTAATGGCTGTTCAAAACGACTTTAATACGCTCAACTTTGGCCTGGTTTTTGCTGTTTGTGGGCTTTTCCCAATCTTTTGACTTGTTTTTTTGATACCACTCAGCCAGCAAACGGGCAATCTCCCGGCGGTCATCCCCCGAAGTATCGTTGTTTTCCATTCGATCCAGCCATTTCACTGTCATAGCTTTCATAAAAATATCCACATTGGGGTCTGTGTATCCGTCCTGGTCCATTTCCTGTCGGATCGGGGACATAGGTTGAGCGGCAGCCGCAGTTTTAAGGGCTTCAGACCGCTGCTTTAGCTCCAATACCGGAATATTATAATTCTTTTCGGGCTGGAAGCAGCCGTAGCCGGAAGCGGTTTTTGCTCCGGCCCCGATAGTTGCCAGAGCTTGGTCCATCCAACTAAAAACCTGCTGCAGATCAATAGCTGACTCTTTACGGGGAGCCAAACCAAAGACGAACAACTGGTCCTTGGCTACCGTTAAATAGGGAATGGGTACCGGGCTATACCAATCCGCTGGTGGCTTCCCAGTTCCTGTATCCTGATAATACTCAGCATAATGCGGAGTCATTATTTCGATCTCCAGCTGAACCAGCCGCACCGGCAGAGCATCGAAAACAATAAGGCCTCCTGCTGCCGTTTCACTTTTATCCTTTTCCGGTCCAAACAGCCGGTTAACCTCAGATAAAGGCATATCCAACCAGTGCTGTACCCAAGCCCGCAATACCCCTTTCACCGAAGATCCCGGTAGGTATGGGGTTCCCAGTGTATGATGCCAGGTGAAACCGTTTTCCGCCGGATGCTCATTACCCAGGCCGGTTACAAAACGGCTGGCGGTGCGATATACTCTTACTTCTCCGCCGCATGATCGGACCAGTGTTGAGTAACGCGATATTGCTTCATGCAATATCGATTCCTCACCACATTTTTTCCCGGTTACCGATGAAATCCATTTCTCTTTGGTTTTGTCCAAAGTCCATTGTTCTTTATCTATTTGCCAACGATTACACATCTTGTTATACCACAGGCCGACATTAGCCCAATCGGGGCGCTTTTCAAGCTTGCTTAGATCATCTCGGGCTTGGGCGTATAAAGGCAAGCTCATGACGGATCGCCCTCCTTTTGTTTTTTCAGGTAGGCCACCGCCAATTTTTTATGCCATTCCAGCCATTTCAGAGCTTCGACCCGGGCATGAATGTAAGAGTGCCTATCGCCTGCGGTTATGGCCTGCATCAGTTTATCCGCACCTTGATAAGGCGCTTCAGTAAAGCCCCGGCACAGCCAGTCTTGCAAATCTTCATAAAGACGATAGTGAGGATCGTTCTCAAATTTGCCGTCCTTTTTCTTGGATGCAGCCAACAGTGTCGCCGCAGCTTGCCCTAAGCCGCAATTCACAATAGTGGCCGGAAGAGTTTCAACATAGCCGGCGTATTTGTCTTTCCAATCTTCGCTGAGCTTACCGTCGTCCAAGATCCTATTGACTTTTTTCATAGAATCTTTGGCCCGCTCCAGATCCAGCGTCCTAGCCATTGGCCTGCCCCCCTTTCCAACAGGATACGGCGCACCAGCCCTGCCCGATGGTCTCATTACCTCCGATCTGCAAATAAGGATGGTCGTCGAACATACCCAGCAATTCCGGCAGCAGCGCTTCCTTTCCCAAACGCGGCAGCAGCAGGGTATAGAAAAGGGAATCGGCCGGAATGATTTCTTCATACCATAGATTAGTACTGGTTTTCCTCTTTTTGTCGAGCACATTGCGGGCATTGACCGGCAGGCCGGAACCGGCAAAATACTTGAAATCATCGTCACTGACGATAACCAATTGATTGACCAAGCGCTTTTGTACGGCTTGGTGGAGAACCAACGGCTTGATCGCCTCTGCCACGATTTCGATGGTTTTTTCATCTTGACTGACGGCAAAGGACAGCTCTTCTAGATATAGGTTTTTGCTGCCGACCGCTATGGCTTGGGCCTTCTTCAGCTGCGGGAGCCCAAATTCCTGTTTAAATCCGGCCAACTGCAGGTCTCTTTGAAAGCGTTCCAATACATAGGGGCAGGTGACCCAGCGGTAATTGGTGTTAAGGGATCTGACCGGGAGCAGCAGCAGCCTGCCGTCCGTAAGGGATATGCCCCCGGCCCCGTCGGGGGCGCCGAATATCAGATCTGTTTTGTCTTCAATAGCCCTTCGCCTGCACTCTGTTTCATAGGCGTCCCGCATAGCACCTTTCAAGCCTGAACTTATTAAAACCGGATATGATGTAGTCGCCTCCCGGGCTACCGGTAAATCCACCACCCCGCCGCTGGATTCGCTGCCGGGATGCAGACTGGTTTCTGCTAACAAACCCAAAATAATTGCGCTCATATCTTCTCCTCCCATCTTCCTATCAATATCTGACCGTAGCCGTACGCATTGCTCGACTTTTCTCCAATATATTGTCCATGCAGTTCAGCAACTGCGCTGGCTTCAGATGCATTGGCTTCAAAAAACCAGGTGCTGCCGGCTGGTATATAAGACCGCAGAGGACGGGGACGATTTACCTTAAGATCCCAACCGCCAATCTGCTTGGCTCTGCCGACACAGGCGGTTATGCAGGTGTAATTTATCCAGGGTTTTAAATCCTTGAGCGCCTTTTGCGTCTGCCCTTGATTCCCAAAATAACCGGGTGTGATTAAGGTTACCGTAAAAAGTATTTTGCCGTTCACCGCAGTCAATTCCGGCATAACCGGCAACTTGATCGAATCTTCCACTATGCTTAGTTCAGCCATCCTGCCTTCTCCGCCCAAATTCACAATATCGTTTTTTTGCCTTACAGCTTGGCTCCACTCTATGGGAATACCCTCAACGCCGACCACCACCCACACCTGTTTTTTTGTTCTGACCGTGTTAATGGCATAAAGGTTTTTATCCATAGCGGTTCGGGTATCGGATTCACGCCCGATCCCCACCTTGGCTTCACTCTTCCAGAGTTGATCGCTGCAAGTGACTCCATTGACGGGGATACAACCAGCCGGCTTGTCGACCATTGCGGTATAATCATCATCTTCCGGAACCCCGCCGGCCAGCACTTTTTCCATAGTTGCAACCGAAAGCCAGTATTTATCCATGGGTTTTGATCCACGTGCTCCAGCCGGCATAACCGGCAGTCTGACCTGGCCAAGATCGCAGGAAACTTTATCGCCGGGAAACAGGCGATGGTAGCTGGTCCTTTTGGGCGCTTCATCGTGCAAACGCAGTAAAAAAAGCGGTGCCGGTAAAAGCAACCTGTTATCATAATACAGATAAGAACCGCTCAGTCTTAAATCTCCCAGACTATCACTATCTCCCAATTCTATCGGCAAACGATCATCACCCGGCGTCCATCCCTGGCTCAAAGCCAGTTGATATCGTATCGCCCCCTGCAAGGTGGACATCAGGGGAGGAAAAACGCTGTTCTGCCCGCCCTGTCCCCCTTCACCGGCATGAAAGGGCGCTGCTCCGCGGAAGAAATAAGTATCCATGGCTTTAAACTGCCATTGCACAGTCATTATAACGCCACCCCCTTTGTCGCCAGGAATTTGATGAACAATGCTCCGTCAAGGGAGAAAGCCTTTTTGTTTACCACGACTTCGCCCGCGCTATTCCTCCTCTGGCTTAAACATATGGATAGCAAGTCTTGTGCCAACTCTTCGGCTTTCTTGATGGAAATATCCATTTCCCTATTCCGGGCCAAATCAGCTGCTAATAACTTTGGAATATCGATCTTTTCAGGCAATTCGAAATAATTACCTCGTGAATTACCTAAAAGACGTCGGATGCCGTATAGCCAGCTGTTGCTTAATTGCTTGCTCCCGTATTGACCGGCTAACGAATTTACTTTCTCAATCACAGATACTTTATCGTCCCCGGCATGCCGCACCTCCCAGGGTACCGACCAGTTGATGACCGTTCCCCCGGTCTTCCATACGGCAACGGCCAAAGCATCGCGCCCGGTTTTCTCCTTGGCTTCTTCATCCAAAACCTGATGGGCTTTGCCGATAATCTGCCTCAAGGGGGCATGGTGGTGGGCGTAAACAATGGCCGCCGATATGGTGGCTTTGATCCCCACGGTTGTAAAGCATTTCGTATAACAATCGCGCAAGACCGCCGCGGCTTCCAGAGCTTTGTCCATGGGCAGCAGGGCCAGCACATCGTCGCCCCCGGCATATACGGTTACCCCTTGGTGCCCACTTATGATCCCCTCTACCCGGCCGCTGAAGTTTGACAGGGCCCGGCTGATATCGACCCGTTTGTCTTCCTGATCCAGCAGGCTGCCGATCCGATCGCCGTCCATGATCAGCAAAGCGTAGAAGGGATCAGCTTCGGTCTTAAACTGTTCGAGCAGCTCTGCCATATGGCGGCGGCATTCCTTGGATACATCATTCGGCCATAGGTTATCGTTTTCCAAGGTGGATTGGAAAAAACAGTTTCCATCCAGGTCAAAAAATTTACCCAATTCAGCATCGAGATCGTTTTTATTGAAGAAAGCGGCGCTGTTTTCATGCCCCAACATTTTCGGGTGGGCGGACCCGACCAACCTCCGGGCGGTTTCATGCTTCGCGGGATCGCTGATAATGCCTGACAACCAGGGAACGGCCGCCAAATAAGGCGTTGACGGATAATAAACAACAGCCCTGCCCGTCAATACATGGGGGAACAGCCTTTTTATGAGCGCAATACTACAAAGGCGTTCATCATTCCGGAGGTCTTCTCCCGGCGTTTTATCGCCCAATTTCTCCCAGAATCTGCGCTGCCTGCCTTTATCCCCTATCCGCATATAACTGGACAGCTCCTGCCAGTTACCCATCAAAGTGCATTTATCGCCCGGCTCTTCGGGGGGAATGTGGCTGCGCCAATTTTTGCGCCGGTCGAGCAGATCGGCATCCTCCCCGAATACCCAGCTCATTTCCCAGAAGTTTTTAACCTGCCGGTTCCATATTTCTTCGGTACCGCAGCCCCGCCCCGCAACCGGGGCCACGTATTTCTCCCATATCTGCTCTGCTATGGCTTGCCAGGCCTTATTAACCGCCTCTACACAACATTGCCCTTTAAAATCATCCGGTACCTGAGCCAAAAATCGGTTGGGAATGCTGCCGACAATTGGAAAACGACTGAGTTTGCCTTCCTGCCCAACTGCTAGGGCCTTCAGCAGAGGGTCGATAATATTGCCCCCAGTATCTCTTATGGCGGGAAACACAATCTCTCCTTCGCTATGTTTTAAGACCGCCAGCATGGCCTGACCGGTAAGGTAGGAGAGCAGAAACGATCCGGCCCAGAAATCCCGGGTCCGCCGGGCCTGCGCCACAAAGCTCTGCACCGGTCCCAGAGTAAACTGAAAATACCGCATTAAATCACCACCTCCAGCGCCTCAGGAATTCTGGCCAGAAAATCCGAGATTACCCGAGGGTCAAAATTACAGGGAGCCTTTGATTCCGTTAATATTTGTTTGTTTTTACGGACCACCATTTTTATGTGCTCCCCGTCCGGCAAAAATTTTGCCGGCAGACAGGCCAACACTGCCGCATACTCCTTCTCCAATTGATGAATGTGAATGAACAACGGGCTGGCGCGGCGCTCGCTTTGTTCTCCAGTAATATCAACCTGAGTTGATCCGAAAAAATAATTATGAGGTAATCCAAAGGCTACCCGTCTGGGATGTTTTCCCGGATCAGGATTTTGATTAAGAGACAGCAATAGGTCATGATCGGGAGCAAAGAATTGTTCCGCTTTTTCCTTACTCCCGGGCAGAGTATGATCTCCATCCTTGTTTCTTCTCCCATAACTTCTGTAGCGGATCATTTCCCGCCCGATGCTGTCCAGCAAGTTTATCGGATTCTGGCTGGTTTTCGACAGGATAATCCTGCTGGAGGAGGTAAACGCCGTGTACACCGGCAGGCCAGCTATATTTTTGATGCCAATAGACGTGATAAATTCCCGAATGGCATTATGCAATTCTTCCCGGGTACGCGGAGGTCTCCAAAGTTCTTTTCCTTCCTCATCCTTTAGCGACGTTAATGTTACCGATCCAAAACCGCGCCTTGACCTGGACCCCATCCCGCCAAACAGGGACAATGCTTTTATGGCCCGCTGCAGACCTTCAACATCCGCATCCTTTAATGGCGGGCGGAAAATGAAGCTAATGCTGATGGTAGAACCTTCCTGAATATAATTCCTTTGCACTTCACCTCTGAAATTCATTGCTCCATAGCCCAAATAACATATCCCATGCTTATTCTGTGCCCACCTGGCCTTGTCAGCATCAGCTATCGTTATTTGACCGGAGTTCGCCCTGACCAAAAATCCGGCCTGGCCGGTGCCGGTGCTGCCAAACAGCTTGGCTTCGGCTTTTCGTAAGGCAGGTATATTTAGAGCCAAATTCCCGGGAGCGGTGGCCCGGTACCAAAAGCGCAGCGCCCCCAATAAGGAAGGAATTCTGAATTCAGCCTGCTGTTGACTGTTGCCGGCCATGAACATAGGAGTTGTCACTTTAAATATGGTTTCAATTTTCTTCGCTCTTTTCATAGGGAATCACCTCTTTTGCTTTTAAGGTATTGGTTTCATAAACTGCTGTCTTATTGCCAAGAATATCATCATCAGTGCCAATAAGCATGGTAACCTAGTCATAAATTTAACTCTTTTTAAAAGCATCTAACCGATATCGTCTGTCCTCAAAGCAAAATACGGCGCCAATTCCGCAATCAGCACGCTACGCTCAACTCGGCAGTCGGGAAATTCTAACCATTCATGCATTTTTCCATAAATACTGGTCATTTGATTGACCACCGTACGTTCTTGCTTATGCAGATATCCAGCGATCATGGCATTGTCCCATCCCTGGCAAGCCAATTGGGCTACCTGGCGTTCGGCCTTGGATAACCAGTGTTCAACAAATTCCCTCCTGCGCCGCATCCTCTTGTTATCGATCAGTTTTTCCTGCCAGCGTATCAGATCCAGCGGAGAGGCAAACTCTTCCATTCCCAACAGCAATGAGGATTCTTCCCATCTCACTACAGGAACTTCGATAAGCAAATGGCTGTTAAGATTACTTATATGCATGTCTTGACTATTCCCTGGCTTCCAGCCTTCAGTGATCAGATACCACAATCGGTCCTCCGCTCTGAAAAGTATTTGTGCTACCACCATTGCCATAATACCCATTACCTTTCGGCCTCCGGATACAGACAGATGAATTTTTGCGCCTTTTTGCTTGTAATCTTTTATGACTTTATAAATAATTTTAAGCATGCTATTAACGTCATTGGCAGTGCGAAAATCATCCAGGGCAGTCTTTTCTCCGGTAATCAAAACCGACCTTAAAATGATTTTGGGGTAAAATTCCGATTCTATTTCACGTTGTATTTTCTCTATTCCACCCATTACCAATGGAGATTGAGTATAGAACAATGCTACTTCATCAATATTACATCCTTTTAATAGAAGTGAGTCTAACACCAAGGTAATAACCTGTGGCTCCGTACCAACAGTTGCAATTAATATTTCCTGTTCCCCAAAAGCATTCATGCAATTCACCATCCAAATGAACATTAAATCAGTAAATTTACATATCATTTCCACATAATGTGTTAAAACTGTTTTAATGTGAAAGGAAGGGGTCTCTTTTAACACACATGGCTCAGGACAAAAAATGTACCTTTTTTCGGAAAAAACTTCTACTTGTAGTTAGCGAGGAAAATATGACAATCACCAAAACGCTGTTTTTCTCGTAGCTGAGGTGCTCATCCATCTCGGCCTCAAGCATCTTTTCCAGAACACCGGCAAACAAATTCTTGAGTTTCGCCGTCAAATCAGTGGGGGTTGAAGGTCTACAAACTTTTTATGCAGGTATTAGTTTAATTCCTCTAAAGGGCCCACATCGGAATAAGAAACAAAGAACTTTCTAACCGCCTCTTGCCCGCTTTCTCGACTTCACCTTTCTCATTGCCTTTACCCGGTCTACAGAAGTTGGCCTGATAAAGGTAATGGGTTCTAAGGGCTATGAATTGTTCCTGTTCTTCCCGCTTACTGCCCTGCATTATCTTTTTTTACTTACGAACAATACAGTTCCATTCATAGCCTTTGAATAAATCTCTTACAAGGAAAACTTCCCCTTGATTTCAGTTCTCTGTTTCTTTAATTGCATTATTTAAAAGTTCATTAACATCCGGCATCAAAGAACCTCCATATAATATCAATGAAAACAACATTGTTGAATATATAAATTATATCAACAATATGGATTTATTTCCATAAAGAAGAGAACATAAGCGCAAACCTATGTCCTCTTGTTCATCAGTTTTATTACTACTAAACCTGTACTTTTAGCTCTTGCCGGTATTGGGCATAATGGTCGCTTAATACATACTCAATAACCCATACTTTAGGTATCCTATAGGCACTGCGGATAAAAAAGTACTTTATATGGTTCCCATGCAAAATCTTTCGTGCCGTGGTTTCTCCAATGCCGCCCAACATAGCTCTGAATTCATCCAATGTAACGACATCAGGATACGGCTCAAAAAGCTGCTCGTAATATTCTTGATTTTCACAGTCATCAACTCCTGAAAAGATTTGTCAATGGTAGGATGACTGTTACAATATTGGTTTTTGATTACTACACGTTCGACGTTCTGACGGCAAACGGTCCGGATATCCCTCCTGAACATCCCTCCAATATCCCTCCAACGTCCAAAATTGATGTCAAAACCGCTCTTTTGAGAGAGCCTTGGAGTGACGTGTGTTTCACGGTTTTAAGTGCCGCAAACCCGCATTATACAAGGGCACTGAAAAAGTCCGTTTGCAGCAATGCAGATGGACTTTTTGTCCAAAATTTTTGTCCAAAAATGGTATAATTATTCATGAAAGAAGTTGAGTGAG
>JGI11944J13513_1001085_pt1 | contig 22997 bp, 26 predicted proteins | sample TerdegcoTASludge_FD_13513 | JGI IMG/M metagenome (IMG submission 13513) | reverse complement strand
TCAATGATCTCTTCACCGCGGGTCAGTTTTTTCTCATTATAACTGTTGAACTGGTTATTTTATTTATCGGGATCAGTTTCCTGGTCGGTCTGATTCGGGAATACGTACCGGAGGAAAATATACGAAATGTTCTGACAAGTAAGCACCGAGGAGTGGGAAATATTTTCGGGGCATTTTTTGGGGCACTTACCCCTTTCTGTTCCTGTTCAACCATCCCTATCCTGGTTGGACTGCTTGATGTCGGGGTTCCATTCGGAATTACATATTCATTCCTTATTGCGTCACCTCTCTTAAATCCGGTCATTTTTTTTCTTATTCTGGCACTCTTTGGCGTTGTGCCAACACTGATCTATACCATTATCACATTTTCTATCGCCGTTATCTCGGGTATCCTCCTCGAACGTGCCGGATATGGCAGGTATGTGAAAGCAGTAACATTGGAGAAGGGATGTTGCTGTAAAGGTGAATATTCCGAAAATTCAGTGCATAAAACCCAGTTTTCCCGGGCACTCACCTTTGCCTTCACCCTATTCAGGCAGATTGTCCCATATCTGATTCTTGGTGCTGCAATAGGAGCCTTTATTTATGGTTTTATTCCAGAGGAACTCATTGTAGCCGCCGCAGGACCTGACAACCCACTTGCAATCCCGGTCGCAGCGGTCATCGGGGTACCGATGTATATCCGGGCTGAAACGATCATCCCCATAAGTGCCGTCCTTCTTGAAAAGGGTATGGGAATCGGTGCGGTGATCGCACTTATTATTGGCGGTGCCGGGGCAAGTATCCCGGAAGTTACGCTTCTTGCCTCTATCTTTGAAAAAAGACTGGTTGCAGCATTCGTGGTCACGGTCCTCGGGGTTGCAGTCCTTGCCGGAGTGTTGTTCCAGGTACTCTCGAATATGGGAATTCTCATCTGAAGAGAGAAAAAACAGAATAGTTCTGGTTTTCAAAAATTTTATAAATTTTCATGAAAGAAGGGTTAATATACGCACTCAACTTTACCTTCAAGGACCTTCCCTTTACAACAGGTTTCAGTTTTTGGACTATAACACGTATCACCACAAGCAGTGAACCCTTTTCCATCATACACTTCACCAAGACAACAAGACTGATTTTTCGTATTATAACACGTGTCACCGCAGATCTGCCATCCGAACCCATCATAGATCTGGTTATTACAGCAACTCTGACTGGTCAAATCATAACAGACTCCCCCGCATACACCCCAGAGTAGTCCGTCTTTTGGTTCACCAAGGCAACATGATTGATTAGTGGGAGTATAAAACGAATTACCACAAGTCGGAAGACACCGGCTTCCATTCACCACGATTGTGTTACAACAGACCTGGCTTTCCATATTGTAGCAGGTATCCCCGCATACTCCAAAATGAAGACCGTCGTATACCTGCCCCTGACAGCACGATTGTTTACTGGGATCATAACAAGTGTCACCACAGGGCACACATACTGGTTTAGCGCCAAATGCTGATATCGATAACACCAATACACAGATGAAAATCAAACCGGCGATGGTAAGAGAGAACCGCTGCAAATCCTATGATACCGTTTCAGGATCTGAATAAGTTTCTTCTAGAGGGATAATCTGAAAATTAAAAGAGTTTGAGATTTCTGAACAATGTAAAAAAATTGGATAAAAATCCTTGACTTTCATGCATATTCTGCTGAAGTTCTAATATTTCTCCCAGGTGATTGCTGATATCCTGAGTCCCTTCAAGGGTAAGATTTCCTATCATCATGGAAGGTACAGACAGGTGGGTTCGGTGATATGTTGTTTTATACTGTTCGAATATCGTCCGATTTTCCGGGCTGTTATAGAGATCATAATCCAATAGTTTCATCTCCGGGTGTTCTGGTATGAACTCATCCAGAAAATCCCATGCCATATGGCAACCGCCACAATGAGTATTCCAGAAGAAGATAACTGTTCCCGGAGGGAGATCACCTCCAATCAGGGATGAATCTGACCGTATGAGATCAGATAATAATTCTGAATCAATTTCACTTCCATTTATCGAAAATATAGCTGCAGATACCGGTGCAATACAAAAGGCAAGAACAAGTCCCAGAAAAACAAGGGAAAAAAATTGGTTTAGAGATGATGAATGAACCATCGTACCCTTAATTCATATTACCTGAAAGTCTCTTTTCTATCAGGTCTTTCAGATATGCTTCATATTCATCAGGATTTCCAAGTTTGTACCAGACTCTGGTATCTTCTTCGGCCTTAAACCCGTCAGGAGTGTATACCCCAATCATGAGAGATGATCCGGATGCACCATATCTATTTGTTATCTCCTTATCTTTTGGATCATCGACGGTTACATGGCCAAATACTAATTTTCCGGATTCAAGTTCATCTGCAAAGTTTTTATTCACCGTCTGTTCTGCAAGTTCTCCAAGACGGATACAACTGTAACACTGGTGTTTTAAGTGAAAATGATAGACTTCCACTTTTTCAACTGCTGAAGAACCACCATCTGTTGTTTCTGATGCTGAACAGGTAAGGATGGCTGTACAGAGAAATAAAACAGCAGTAATAATAATGATAAAGGCAAATTTTCTAGATCTGGCGTTTAAATTACTCATGCGTTAACTCCTTCAATACGTGGAAATTGAAAAATTTCAGATGAGATATCTGATGGGGAAGACAGATGTGAAGACATCCAATATTCTAAGAACAGGGAATATTTTCTTTGAACTCTCATCTGACTAAGTTTCAATATATTTTGAATCATATATATAATTTCCGGAAAAAGAGAGATTTTTTCCTCATAATTGCAATAATTACAGAAGATATGCCTGTACTGTATAGTATGCCCCAATAATAATGAAGAGTACAGCAACAGCTCGACGGAATATCTTTTCTGCTGTCTGAACCTTGTTCATCATTGCTCCACATCTGCCAACACCGGTGGAGAGAAGAGCTGCAAAAATGATAACAGGAAGACCGGTTGCCAGACCAAAAACGAGCGGGACACCTATCGGATCCTGAACGCTTAATGCAAGCGGGACCAGCATACCAAAGAAGAGGACTGCACTAAACGGACAGAAACTGAGTGCAAACAAAATTCCCAGGAGAAAACTTCCGAAAAAGCCTTTGTCTAAAAATTTTTTTGATAATTTTTCTTTCAGCTCTGAAAGGCCTTCATGCTCAAATTTCATGCTGAGAGGAATTACTTCGAGCATGAGAATACCACAGATCAAGAGTATCGGTCCTAACAGGAGATCACCGTACTCTTGGAGGAAGAGCGAAATGGACTGTACTTTCAGGCCACCAAGGACAATAAGTGCTGCAATGGCAACATACACAAGAACACGGCCGATTGTGTAGAGAGAGCCTACGAATAAGGTATACTTTCCGGATGAGAGATTTCGGGAGATATAGGCGATAGCAGTGATATTCGTAGCCAGCGGACAGGGACTAATCGCCATCATAAGCCCAATGAAAAAGGCAGCTACAAGAGGAATATCGCTATTTCCCATCGCTTCCATGAAAGACATCAGATCGCTCAAGATTGACCTCCCTTTAAAATTGGATCCAGTATTCCAGTCAGGTAATCAGAATATTCTTCTTCATTTCCAAGCCTGTACCAGAGACCAACCAGATCCTGTTTGGTAAATGAGTCTTTCGTGTATACCCCAATCATGAGTGAAGAAGAGACCACTTCATATTTTTGTGCAAGATAGCGGTTTGCCGGATCCTCTGCATTGATATGACCAAATACTAGTTTTCCTGATGCGAGTTCATCCGGGTAGTTCTTTTTTACTACTTTCTCTGCTAAGTCTCCGAGAAGTACACAGGAATAACACTGCTGATTTCCATGGAAATGGTAGAGTTCAACCTTGGTAATATCCGGCAACGCAGCATCATTCGGTACTTCATTTTTCACCGACGATTCATTATCCAGACTGGTTCCGGTACATCCTGCGAAGAGAGTGAGAAACAGAGCACACAAAATAAGTGCTCCGGTTATCTTAAGATGATTTTGTTTCATTTAGAAAGCTCCACATAGGTGATAATCACAAATGTGACCTAAACTCTCTATAGATTTTCACTCAAGGTATTACAAACTTTCTTGAACCATATGGAGTTCGAAAAAACATAGGTTGTGCTGGTGTATGCTATTTCGCGAGAAATCAGGATATTTCCGTTTCATTTTATGATCTGTACAACAGTTCTTTGAACAATATACTGTTTACCGAGTATAAGACGAAATTTAACGATAATATCTATATACATTATCCAGCGGTTTTCATTGGGGATAATGTACTGTAGGTTCTTTTGACATTGCGTCATATACAGAAATATTCACGAAATGGTATCAGGAAAAAAGGAATACAGAAGCGGTATCCGGATTTTTCCCGGTATAATGACACTCTTTTCTTAAAATGAGAATTATAAGCCGACCATTTTGGTTATCTGTACTCATCACTCTGCCCGTCACAGATAGCCGAGGGGTATATCAGGAACTGGTACGGAGATCGGTATACCGTATATAGCGCAGGAACAGATGTAACCAGCGTCCATCCTCTTGCCGTTAAAGTAATGAAAGAAATTGGTATAGAAATATCTCATCATCGATCAAAACCACTCTTTGAATTTCTTGATACAGATGAGGCTGTTGCATAACTTCAAACAGTTAGTACAATGAGGAAAAACCAGATTTTTTTCGAGGATTTAAGCTCCAATCGGATGGAAATTGTCCTATTGCAGAAATGACATTTTGGTTATGCAACAGTCTCTGATATTGATATTATTATAACGGTCTGCAATGGGGCAAAGGCAGTCTGTCCGGTTTTCCCGGAGCGAGGCGAACCATCCATCAGGGATTTACTAATACATTAAAAGTCACGAGTTCGGATGAAGTGAAATTGGCAATATTCCGGACTTTCCGGTATGAAATTACCCCGTTGATATATGACATTGTAAATCCTGGCGGAGCACTGACTTGGTTATTTCATATCTCAAACTTTATTGAAATTGCCCACCAATTCTATACTGATTAGTTTGAAGATAGGGATAGTCAGTGACGGGCAGTACGGAGAGCGGGCATTTGAGCAGATACGAAGACGATTTCCTACTGAATGGATCCTGCTGCCTTACCCTTCTTCACCAGTAGTCGATGAAATAGAACTTACCATTCCTCCCTGTGATTTGTACATTTCCTATCTCCGGCATCCGGATATCGCCATGGAACTTATCCGGACCGGCATTCCGGCCCTGCTTGGGATAAATCTCGGACCAGGTTTCATTGCTCAGGCACATGAATTCAATCCGGCTGTTATAGGTCCGGAAACGATGTGTTCAGTACTGCCCAATACGAAGTTCTGTCAGGTAAATGAATATGCGAAGGTGTTTGGCAGACCGGTCTTCTACCTGGTGATGGATGGAGATCGCATTGTTTGGTGCAAAACAATCCGGGGATCTCCATGTGGATCAACTGACGCTGCTGCATCTGAAATTTCTGGTCAGATTCTGGACCAGGAGGCATTAAGCAGGTTTGCTCTTTCTATATGTCATAATTGTCGTGCTCCCCGGTTTGGTAAGACCTGTGATAAAGAGAAGGCCGGGATTATTCATCTAGAAGAATTGATGCGGGCTTTGAAAGGGGTGAATCCAAAAAAATGGGAAGAACTGATTCAGGTGCTGGAAAAGATAGGATAATCTTTTCCTAATGAATAGCCATGTCCGGAAAGAGCAAAAGACTTCCCCATTGCAGCAGGTTTCTTTTTTTAGTAAAAACTTTTTTGAACTATTCATACCCCTAAAAAAGTTTACCTCGGATTAAGACCTCAACTGGAACCATCCTCTGGTCCGAAGGCATATATTTACAAGGGTAAGCATTGTCGGGACTTCTATAAGCACTCCGACCACCGTTGCAAGGGCTGCTCCTGAAGAAAGACCAAAAAGGATGGTTGCCGTAGCAATAGCAACCTCAAAATGGTTGGATGCCCCAATCATGGCAGTAGGGGCGGCATCTTCATACGAGAATTTCCATGCTTTTGAAAGGATATATCCTAAAGAAAAGATGAGTATTGTCTGAATAAAAAGTGGAATTGCAATCCAGAGAATCGTGAGAGGATCATTCAGGATGACCTCTCCCTTAAAACTGAAGAGCAAGATCAATGTGACTAACAGAGCGATAATAGTCACCGGGGTGAGAAGATGCATGAATTTTGTCTTAAACCATTCTTCTCCTTTATATTTGATGAGAAGAATTCGGGATAGATATCCACAGATAAGGGGAAGAGCAACATAAATTGCGATTGATAATGCCAAAGCCTCCCATGGCACCGGGAGCTGTCCAACACCGAGAAGGAATCCTCCAAGAGGGCCGTATAGGACGAGCATCGAAAGGGAGTTTATTGCGACCATGACCAAAGTATGGCCGTCATTTCCTCTCGCCAGATATCCCCAGACCAGAACCATTGCCGTACAGGGGGCGATGCCAAGCAGAATACACCCAGCAAGGTAACTCCTCCAGAGGGGAATTTCCAGCATCTTTACCCCATTCTCCAGGACTACGGTTCCATCTCCGTATGTGGCCCCAACAGGAAGATCCACTCCAAATGGCATCTTCACAAGATCCAATGCATCTGGACCGATAAACTGAAGAAACAGATACCCAAGAAAAAATGAGGCAATGATATACATGGAGAATGGTTTAATTGCCCAGTTCACAAAGAGGGTCAGAGTTACAGGTTTGATATTCCTCCCAGCTTTGAGTACTTCGGCAAAGTCGATCTTTACCATAATGGGATACATCATAAAAAACAGACAGAGGGCAATAGGGATAGATATGACAGGAGCTTCTCCGATATAAATGGAAAGGCCATCAAGGTACTGTGCTCCATGTGGTGCAAACCGGCCCAGGAGAATTCCAAGGGCGATACAGATCAAAACCCAGATGGTGAGATACTTTTCAAAAAAGCCAAGACCTTTTGATTTGTGTGGGGGATTCGGGAATGCCTGTTCTGTGTTACTCATGATACACAATTGTGATTCAAAATTATTTGAATTTTATGAGAGGTCAAATCACAAAAACATTCTATGGTATCTCTGAGATGTTCGGTAATAGGATGAAAACCAACGAAAAACAGACATACCTTTTTAGAGAAAAATTACTATATAACAAAATTTTCCCTTAAGATCTTTTTTTCTTCTCTTCTGAACAGAGAGACAATGCTTTTAATCCGAGATCAGTCAGTTCATAAATGATATAGTTACCTTGGGATGTTCCTTCAATCAACCCCATCGAACTTAATTTTTTCAAATGATATGAAAGCCGGGTATCTGATATTTTCAGTAACTCCCTGATAATACAGACACAAAGAGGCTGAATTGAAAGCATGGAGAGGATATTTATCCGAAATGGGTCTGATAATGCTTTAAAGAGAGAGACGTTTTGCATAATCGCATTCCTGGGCATGATTTGGTTTGATAATCCTTCCAGACCACCTATTGTCATCAGAGGTTCCAGAACTTCAGGAGGTATTTTGGGTGGTATTGCAGGGTCTGCACAATTCGTGCTGCAAGCGGCCTTTTTCATGGTACATCTTATCTCCCTGATGAGAAGTTCAATATTTCGATGGTCTTATGATATCTATAGAGACTATTGAGAAAATCCTCATATGGCTATAATGCTCACGTAACATACTCATATTATGCATAAACCGACTGTTTTGTTTATCTGTACCCATAACTCCGCCAGATCACAAATGGCCGAAGGATATCTCAAAAACCGATATGGAGATCGGTATACTACATATAGCGCAGGGACTGAAGTTACCCATGTCCATCCTCTTGCCATAGAGGTCATGGATGAGATTGGCATTGATATATCACATCATCGTTCAAAACCGCTCCTGGAATTTTTCGATACTGATATTGATTTCGTTGTTACGGTCTGCGATGGGGCAAAATCAGTCTGTCCGGTTTTTCCCGGAGCAAAGAAGACAATCCATCAGGGCTTTATTGATCCATCTTCAGTGATAGGATCTGATGAAGAGAAATTATCGGCATTCCGGGCTGTACGGGATGAAATTATTAGATGGATTGACGAGAATGTCAAACCTGGCGGAGTTCTTGTTTTATAAATTGAATGACAGAAATTTCAATTTTGAAGGAGTGAGTCGGTTTTGAAAATTAGTAATTCTTAAAAATGAGAGATGTTACTTCTGTTTTAATGAAATTTCTGTCATTTTATGAGATGAGCTGAATAGGATACAAAGAGGCCCCCTTCGAATCAAATAGAAACCGTCAATATTTTATAAGATTTTACTGCAACAGCCTATCCATCCTATTTCATACCACAACAAGACCCTGCATCTCCTCCACAACTGCACTCACCACTATCCATATCTCTCCCCCGAAGAGCAGCACTAATCATTGCCCAGGCACATCCCACACCACTCTCAACCTCAATTGCCTGAACCGGACAATTCAATGCACATGCACCACACTCCATGCACCGGACTTGATATACAAGATTAACATGAGATTTTCCAGCAGAAAACACACCATGAGGGCAAACCTCGGTGCATCGTTTACAGTTGATGCATCTATTCTTATAAAATTTCAAAGAGTTGTCAAGATATGAATGAAACATCAGATCACTCCTGCTAATCGAAAAATACTAAGAACTATTCCAATGACCGACCCGATACCTGTCATGACAGCCATTATGGGAACATATCTGAATATCTCCTTTTTTACCCCAGTTCGTGAAGTATATGGCGTGGACCCGGTAAAATTCAGTCCCAGGTATGCAACAACTGCAGGAATAATCAAAAGAGGGACAATTGCTCCTGCAGCCAGTGCCCATTCCGGAAGATCTGCTGATTGTGCATACATCGCCGAGAATGGAACTGCACATACTCCTCCCAGAATAAATCCCTTCATTGAGAAGTCCTGAGTCGGGAGATAGGGTAGGAGTATTGGAAAGAGGACAGTACCGGTTATGACAGCAGCGATTGCAGCAACTCCGGCCGCTGGTCCTGCTAACAACCAAAGAATGATAGAGATAATGATGGTCGGAATGGCAACATGTACCAGTTCTATTGGTATTAATACAAGCCGATCCTGTATAGGAAAGGATACCTTACGCATTTCAGAGGTAGCCTTCCCGGTTCTCATATATTCAGGAAGATCAGCAGCCCGTACCGGACCATATTCAACCGAAAACCCGGATCTCTGTTTAACCATATGCGCAGATATCCCGGGCGCACCCAATTGTGGGACGATAATCTTCCGATGGGAAACAATGTGAGACAGCCCTGTTGATTCAATTCTTTTTACCAGTTCATCAGTACCAAAGGTCCCTTTTCCTGCTGCACACCAGACATTAATCCCTTTTGTGTCCAGTACAAGGATGTATGCATCAAATCCCTTCAGGTTTAATCGAAGAGTATCAAAGCTGATAGTGTAATTTGCAGATGCAAAGACCGGTGAATCAGCATCTGGATTGCCCAATCGATAAAGGCCTGGTCGAACTATATGACCTGAGCGTTTATATCCCCATCTGGCCAGGATATGATCAATTCTGTTTGCAATAGTAATATTTGAGTCTGTTTGAGGCATTGAATAAGAACAGGCTGTATCCGGTTCTGAACATGAACAACAGCATGATGTTTCCATGTTATGCTCCGGTCTCATTCATGAGTGGAGAGAGGACATCTTTTACCATCCCGCTCAGGTTTTCTGCCTTCATCAGTGCCATACAACAGATAGTACCTTCTTTCTCCCAACTGATGAGAGCCAGTTTGTCTCCGGGTTTAATATCGGCACGTTCCCTGATATCTTTTGGTAAGACCATCTGACCCCGTTCATCAATCGTGAGAATGGATTCAACCTTGCATGTCGTCTTCTGGTCACAACTACAGAAATTGCGGTCAGTATGCTTATCATCTTCCGGTTTTTCTTTGGCCATACTCTTCATATCCGTTGTATTTCATCATATTTAATATATTCAGAATAATCAGATTAATCTGATAAAAAATACGAATCAGAAATAATTGGTAATCAATAACAGCCCTGTATTATCAAAACACTATGCAAGCTACCATCTGTCCTGCCTCATAAATCGATTGAATAGCGTCCGGATATGATGATGTGATTAGGCCGTATTTTTTACTTTTAAAAGCAAATTGAAGATCTTTTTCAGTAAAAATATGCGCCCTTTCCTCATGGATTTATTTTTCGATTTTAACCCTTATACGGCCAAAAAATGAACTTAAGATCTCCTGTTTTAAGCTTAAGGACATGCCCCATTAAAAAAAGGGTTTTTTGAAACATTTAGTATAATACCTACAATACCGAATACATCACATAAGAGTAATTATATGAACTTTAACGATGGAATGGTTGTAATAACGGGGATACTCTGTTTCCTTGCAGGCATCCTGATGGTTCCCATGATCGATGCATATGCACTCTCCCATTTTGGGTTCAACCTCCCCATTGCTCTGATTGGAGTGGTAGATTTACTTCTTGTCATCGCTATCATTTACGTTCACACCCGCATCGTGCTCTATAATCAGAAAAGAAAAATAAAAAGTATATCAGAAGGGTTCACAACAATATTTAAAAATGAGGGTTCTATCAGGAAAGAGAAGGAATAATCATCCGATCCAGTGACGTTATGGACATCTGATCTCCCCCGGTTATATCAACTCCCATTTCTGATCGTTTCAGTACTATTCCTGCCAAATCTTCAGAACCACAGAGCAGATGTTGTTCAGGATGGGTCCCCCGCTGTATTGAGCAGTTTATCTCGATATGATCTCCGGCAGACACAACCATGGTAAGTCGTTTACTCCCCGGATGTCCTTTGGGGAGGACTACCAGGGGAGCATGATACTTCCGGATGAGTTCTAAAAGTATCATCGCCTGTCCAATCTCCCCTCCTTCAGGTGCAGAAACCACAACCAGATCCCCCTCTTCCAGATAGTGACAATATTCATCGCCGTACATTTCGATAAAAAGATGAAAGGGGGAGAGAACCCTTCCTATCAATAGAAATGACAGTGGGGCCTGGATACAGAGATACCCTTCCTGTAAAAGAACATTCATGTCGGAACGCAGTTATCAGAACCACAGGTAGGACATCTGATATTCTTACCAAGGGAACTAAAACTGCCGCCACAGTCTTTACACTTGTAATTCTTTGCTTTCAATCCTTCATCAAATTCGATATCAACAGGTCCGCCTACGGTGCACATTTGTGAATCACCTGAATATCATATCTTGACATATGCAGCAATAAATTATCCGCTTCTATCAGATAATGTAAGATTGACATGAGCTGACGGGACGTTCATTGCCTGGTTGCTTATGCTCTCATGGCCTGTACAGTTTTCATGATTGTCTCCGGTCTTGAAATTACTGAACCGGGTATCATCACCCCGTTGACCTTTGGTCTTTATGATAAATTCATATCAATCCGGAATCATTCATTTCTGTGGGGGCCATTTTGTATCCTGTGTACCCTCCATATCTGGCTGACCAGGAAGCAATTAATTCAAAAAAAAAAGTGAACGGAAATCTACGGACAATTAGAGTTCCACCCGGGTTATTACCCCGTGAACCTTATGGGAAGGTAGCCGGTAATACTGGACAAATGATGGACAAAGTCTCTTAATGGCACTGAATATTTTCCAGATAATATTCCGGGTGACAATCTCTTCCATCCCATAAAAGATTGTCTTCTCTTCTATTCCGGCATCACGAATGATTCGCATCAGATCAATAATCTGCATGTATCCGTAACTGATGGAGAGATGGGAAAGACCAGGTTCTATTGATTTATCGAAATGCCATGAAAATCCATATGGCTCATCCTTGATATCCAAAGAGATAATGACATTTTCCTCATAGATTATCTCATTATTAAACATCGTCCGGGAGATGTATGCCGGAACCTGGTCTAAAGAGCGGGCAAAGAACAGGGCTGTCCCCCGGAGATGGCGGGCGGTTTTATATGCACGGGTGTATTTCTTGATAAACTGATCATGACCCATCGGTTTCATGGACCGGTACAACGCCCGCTGTCCGGAGGTGTATATGATAACTATGGTGAATGGAATTGCTGCGATAACGAGTGATAAATAACCACCATGAGTGATCTTGGATACCGTTGACAGGAAGTAGGTGATATCTACCAAAGTCACAATGAGTGCTATTCCCATATAGAGGTATTTACGGCGTTGCAGGAAGATGGCAATCATAAATGAACCGGTGATGGACATAGTTCCGGTCACGGCAAGACCATAGGCACTTGCCAGTCGTTCTGAGTATTGGAATATGAGAAGAACGCAGATGACCGCAATACAAAGAAGCCAGTTTACGGTGTTGATGTAAATCTGGGTCCTGAGTTCATCAGATGTATAATCAACCGGGAGCATGGGAAGAAGATGAGTGGTAATTGCCTGGTAAATAATAGAGAAAATACCACTTATGACCGCCTGTGAAGCGATAATGGTTGCAATAATCATGAGAAGCAGGAATGGAATGTATAGTATTTGAGATAATGAAAATATCATCTCAAACAAGGGGTTTATGACATCGGTATTCCTGAGTAAATATGCTGCCTGACCCAGATATGAGAAAAATACCGCAATAAAAACAAATCCCCAGGCATATTGAATGGGTTCACGGCCAAGATGGCCCATATCGGCAAATAATGCCTCAGCCCCGGTTGCACACAGGACAATCATGGATAATGAGAAAAAGCCCAGAAGTCCATTTTGGATAAAAAATTCTACTGCATATATGGGATTGATGGCCAAAAGTATCTCCGGGCTGAAAGCGACTGAAATCGCACCAGATATGAATAATGTTAAAAACCAGATGACCATAACCGGTCCGAAGGTCCGGGAAACCCCTTCAGTTCCTCTCTTCTGGAATAAAAATAAACCCAGGGCAATAAGGATTGCAAGGAAAATCAGCCAGTCCTGGGCAATGAGTTCAAATCCGGGAATCTGCCGGACGCCCTCAACCGCGGAGAGTATCGATATCGCCGGAGTGATAACGCATTCACCGATCATCAAAGAGATACCAAGGGTAGCAAGAAGGGTAAATACTGCCACTCCCTTCGGTTTCTTTAAAAGCGGAATAAGAATCCCTTTTAGGACGAGAGTGCCTCCTTCACCGGTTTCAGAAAGACGCATGGCAAGGAAGGTATACTGAACGGTGACCATGATGAGAAGCGTCCAGAAGATCAGGGATACTGCACCCATGATATTTTCCGGAGTGGGCGGAAGGAAGAGGAATAAAACTGCAAGAGTGTAAATGGGACTGGTCCCGATATCACCAAATACCAGTCCTGCAGCTTTTATGATAGACGTTTTTGATGGGTGTTCCATTGTCTTACTTATAGTTCTTCTACTCATTCAGTTAATAATTCCCGATGATCGGAATATGGTACCGGGAGAATAAAAAGAGTAAATAGTGAAAATAAAACTATCAGCGACAGCGGATGTACCATCCGGTTTTCGTCTCGTCAAGCACTTTTTCACTGGTTTGTTTCGTACACAGGCTGACAATAATCATTGCAATGCATGAGATAATTACCGCATAAAAACTGAAATGAAGCGGAAGTTTAGCCACGTACTGATAATATGCTCCGAATATTCCCGCAGATACAAGACCTGCTGCCATGCTGATGATTGCGCCCATCCGGGTAGCCCGGCGCCAGTATAGACCGGCAAGAAGCGGAACGGCAAAGGTTGAGAGCATCACACCAATTCCCATCCAGATAAGGAACGCGAGCATCTCCGGGGGGTTTAATGCGATTATCATGGTAACCAGGGCTGAAAGAATGACGACTATCTTACTCATGAGGAGAACCTGCGTATCTGGGGCATTTGGTCTGATGATCTTCTTATAAATATCCCATGAGAACATGGCACCGATAGTCAGCATGAGCCGGTCAGTAGTTGACATGACCGCGGCAAGTACAATGACGGCAAAAATAGACCACAGAGCAATATGGGGGATCGCATTTTGTATTCCATATAGAATTACAAAATCCTGTGCATTTGGAACATCCGGGAGAGTGAATACTCCTTCCTGTACAAGGACGATGCCTGCAAATCCGGCAAATTTTAAAAAAAACATGACGACCCCATAGATAAGGAATCCAAGAAGTGGAGCCCAGGTAAAAAGCCGGGCATCTTTCACGGCAAGGATATTATTAATGACATGGGGTGCACAGGCAAGACCGATGATCAATAAAACTCCGAAAGAGACCAGGTATGCAGGAGTAAAGACCATCCCTCCCGCCATCCAGGGCTGAACCAGATCAGGATTTACTGATGCCATGAATTCATTGACATGAGTAAACCCACCGGCATAGAAGATAATGATCGGTGCCATGATGACAACGCCAAGGATGAGAATAAAAGACTGGATCAGTGCGGCCCAGGCAACAGCATACAGACCGCCGATGGTCGTATAAATCGTTACAACAAGGGTTGCAATGATAAGTGCCAGCCAAAGTGGAATCTCAAAAAGCCACATAAGAACGATAGCTATTGCAGTATACTGTCCGACCAGATAGATGAGCGATACAATTATTCCTGCTACTGCTGACAACGTTCGAAGGGCGGTCGGACTTTCATACCGGTGGGCCAGGTAATCCTGCACGGTCATGTACCCGGTGTTACGGGTAATAGCATGCAGTTTCACTCCAAAGAAGATGATACAAAAGGCTATCGAGAGTGGAACAAATATCTGTTCCCAGATGGTCGGCCATCCGAATTTAAATCCAAGCCCGGAGACTCCAAGGAGAGACATTCCGGAACATACAGTTCCGATCATAAGAAGAACAAATACCCAGAATCCAAGAGAGCGGCCTGCTACAAGATAATCTTCAGTATTTTTTATCTTCCGGGATGCCCATCCCCCGATCCCAATCATTGCCAGACAATATATTACTACAATTCCAATGGTTGCTCCATCAGCCATTATGCCTCACCTCTGAAATACAGACCCCAGAGAATGAGAAGAATGGTAAAGAAAACAAAAGCTCCGCCTACAATAACAATAGTTTCTGTTGGTAACCCAAACATATCCATGCATCTTTGTGCCATGCTAACATATAACAGGCTCGAATGGTGTCTGACCCGATTCCTCGGTTAATCTGGATTAGACCTAGAAAATCCGACAATTCCTTAAATTATGGAAGCCGAGTACATAGGATGAGTCTCTTCGATCAAAAAGCGCAGACAAAGTTCTTTTTATTCTGCATCGGCATGGTGCTCCTTTGTATAGTTCCGGCATCAGCAGGGCTTGAAGGACCTGTTGTTGATGCATTATCATACTATAACCAGGCAGTTGATGCCGCAGGACAGGGATCCTATGAAGAGGCAATGAACCTGATAGATAAATCACTACAGATCCAGCCAGATTTTTATCTTGCCCAGATAACAAAGGCAAGTCTGCTCTCTCAGAAAAGTGAATATTCAGAGGCAGAAGATCTGTTGAAGCAGGCAGAACAGTCTCATCCGAATAATGCATTCGTACTGGCTGCGCATGCATCACTCTACATTGAAACCGGGCGGTATAAGGAAGCCCTGACCGCAGCTGAGGCTGCACTGGAAAAAGACCCTACTCTGGTGGAAGCATGGGTGCTGAAAGGAACTGCACATGGTGGCCTGGCTCAATATGAAGAAGAAATAAATGCATCAGAGAGAGCCCTTCAGATTGAACCGGCACATCCCCAGGCTTTATCCAATCTGAAGTTTGCAACAGAGTCCCTTACGATCCATCAGAATAAAACCGGTCAAGATGGTGCTGAGAAGACTCCTCTGTCAATACCCGTTGTTTTGGCGGGCGTCCTCTTCGCTTCGGTGTTTCGAAAGAAGATGTGAGAACACTTTTTTCAGATGTCTTTTTTTGTTTCTCCTTTTTTCTGTCTGAAGAGGCAGGGATTTGAAGTAATCTTTCCCTGGCACAATCACAATATTCTGATGAGATATCAAGGCCAATAAAATGGCGGTTTGTTCTTGCTGCAACAGCTGTCGTTGTCCCGGCCCCGTTAAAGGGATCCAGAATGATATCGCCCTGAAAACTAAATAATTTCAGACACCGTTCAACAAGCTCTTCTGGAAACATAGCCGGATGATTAAAATGTTTCATCCTCCGTTCAGGTCCGATTGACCATTTTGCTACAACCCATGATTTGAACTCTTCATCAGAGATATCTGCATCCTCTGACTTTCCACTCTTTTTCAATGTCCCTTTACAAAAAATCTCGATAAATTCCCAGGTATATTTCAGATACGGGCTGCTGGGACTTTTCCAACTCCCCCATGACGTATATTTACAGTTATAATTATTCTTCTCCCAGAGGATCTCACCTTTCCAGATCATCTTCTGATTCATGAAAAATGATGAAATGAGATGATGAAGGGGAATATAATCTGAGAACAGAGGCTGGACATTTACAATGAACCGTCCCCCGTATTTCAGTACCCTGATACCCTGGGCAAAGACCCGGTAGAGTTTATCCAGGTATGCCTGCCAGTGAGCACTGTCTCCTGATGATGAGTATTCAAGACCAAAATTGTATGGAGGAGAGGTAATAATAAGATCGATGCAGTTTTCAGGGAGGCGAGAGAGGATCTCTTCACTATCACCGCAAATGATCTGATCCAGGTACTCATCCGGAAGAGGATGTGTTTGGTGAGAGAATGAATTTCCTTCAGCATAGAAAAAAGATCCCCGCTCAGACTCCTTCTCTTTTCTTCCGGTGACTTTCCGCTCATCAGCATAGCCTGCATATACCCGTTTCCGATACCGGATTCCATAACTCCCGATTGAGACTATTTTATTTAGAAGTAAAGAAAAGGGATTTTCTAACCCAGCCAGATAGTGATCATTCAGACCTGTACGCGTGATGAATTCGTTGATAGAATATTCATATTGGGTGGGATCAAGTTTCCATAACTGTGCGATAAGTGTCTGATCCCTGACATCCAGTGCGATCTCTTTGCCTGAATATTTTCTATTCAAAGAATGAAGAACTGAGAGCTCTTTTTGTAAAAGATCACGAGATAGTGGGATTTCAATGAGAACGGGGTTTTGTTTTGGGGTGATTGAATCCTTCTTCATAAAAATATGACTAAGATTTCTGTTTTATAACCATTTACGAGTACCTGATACCGACCTTTGGGTGATATCTGATATGTTTATAACTATCCATCCCAGATAATAGAACAGGGGGACCAGATTGAACATCAAAGATAATACAGGGCACAGTGTTCAGTCTGAACAGACTCTTATTTCTCTTCTCTTGAATATGCCCGGCCCTGCCTGTATCATAGATCTGACAGGAACAATTATTCTTGCGAATCAGAAATTTAAGGATATTTTAAAGATTCCTTTAGAACAAGAATCATTCTCTTTTAATATACTCACTTTTGACAGCCCCTTTCGTGACTTGAGTCAGGACATTACCGAAGTAGGAACCGGGACTTATAAATCCACACATAAAAATATACTATTTCACTCCGATGATGATCTGGTTCATTGCTATCGAATTGCCATAACATCATTTCTTGATGAGAAACAGGAAACGTTGATCTTCATATCCGGATGTGACATCACCGCTGAATATTATCTGAGTACTGAGCAAAATCGAATCAATACNCTTCATGGCCTTATCAGNGAAATAATCAGTTCACATCTTTTGGATATGCATCCTGAAGANCAGATTCAGCAGATAATGAGTCGTGTGGGTGCGGTCATGAAGGTGCANTATTCATCGTACCTGGAAATTGATNAGATCTCACCGCCTCAATCTATCCAGGAACGGTTTCTCTGGTCTCATCGGTACGGGTTTCTAATCGGAACTGATATGGATGAACTCCGAAACGACCCGCAATTTTTATCTATTATGTCAGAGCTGAAGTCTCATCAACCGATAATTTTCAGAAAACAGCAAACAACCGGATTTATTCAAAAGTTGCTTGAAGAACGGGAGTCAGGTTCACTGGTAATGGTCCCCCTTATGAGGGATTCGTATCTCACCGGAATACTAATTTTTTGGGATGCAGCAGAAGAACGGCGGTGGATACAGGTTGAACTGACTACTTTGATGGTTCTTGCCGGGATTATCGAAACCCGGTTTTCCAGACGTCAGATCGAAGGAACACTCGCGAAAAGCGAACAGAAATTCCAAAGTCTCATCGATCAGATTGGAGATATGTATTTTATGACTGATAAATCAGGATATCTCATCAAGGTCAGTTCCTCGATGGTGAAAAACCTTGGATATCAGTCAGTAGAAAATCTGCAAGGAACATCTCTTGAAAATGTTGTCCATCCTCCTGAGTTCTGGCCGATTTTTCTTTCTGATATTATCAGTAGTGAAGGAGTGAAAGACTATGAAATTCAGCTGATTACCCGGGATCAGAAGATTATTTACTCTTCGATCAGTTGCCGTCTTATCTATGATGACGATGGGATGCTTCAGGGGATTGAAGGGGTCATACGGGATATATCCAGACGGAAGCAATACGGTGATCTACTGTCAGATATTGAATGGAAACTTGAACAGGCCCAGAGAATTGCAAGGATGGGTGTCTGGTCATATGATAATCATCTGGAACGATTCAGAGTCTCGCCTGAAGTCTTCTCTCTGCTTGGAATCCCCCCTGACCGGAATGACGTGGTCATTGATGATTTTATCTCCCGTACCTATCCGAATGATACTGATAAATTTCTTCATTATTTTCCTCTCGCTGTGAAACAGGGAATTGAATTTGATTTTGAGTTCAGAATTAGTCTGGAGGAGGAGAAATTTAAATACCTCCGGATAAAAGGGAAACCATTAATTAAGAAAGGGATCGTTCAGGGTTCTTTTGGCATATTACAGGATACAACTGAACGGAAAGACGTAGAGAATCACCTGATGAAATATGCTACCGAGCTTGAGAAGAAGACGATAGAACTGGATGAGATGCGGACCCAGCTCCTTGATATGAACCGGGATCTTGATTACCGGGTACGGAAAAGGACTGTTCAGATAGAGGATTTGTTAAAACAGAAGGATGAGTTTATCCAGATAATCGGTCATGATCTGAAGACACCACTCACACCTCTTGTTGCGATTCTTCCGTACATCAGGAAAAAAGTAACTGATCCCGAATTGTGCGAACTCCTGGATAATACCATAGAGGATGTTTCTACCATCAGAAAACTGGTCACTACAATTCTTGATCTCGCACAGATGAACAGCCTTTATATGATCTCTGACATCCAGAAGATACATATCAGGGAAATGATCGATCAGATAGTGAGTGACAATGCCTATCTTATTCATCAGAAAAGTCTGAAAATTACAAACAATATTCCGGATGAGTATCAGGTATTGATGTCACCGATGCATTTTGAGACCATTTTAGGAAATCTCATCGGGAATGCAATTAAATACTCATTTATTAATGGCAATGTTACTATTGATGCAACAGATCTGGGAGATTCCGTAATGCTCTCTATCAAAGATGAAGGAATTGGAATCGAACCAGAACATATCTCAAGGGTATTTGAGGAGTTTTACCGCGCTGACAACTCCCGTCATGAGCGTGGGTCACATGGCCTTGGCCTTGCAATTGCCAAGAGGGTAGCTGAAATATATCATGGGATTATTACCGTTGAGAGTGCCGGTGCAGGAAAAGGATCCATGTTTCATCTTCACCTCAAGAAAAATCCGGATACATTTCTTAAAAAAAGAGAAGGACTGATACAGACTATTATCCAAAAACAGGGGGAAGAAAATGGCAGAGCATAAAGGAGATGTAATGATTGTGGATGACGATGCGCATGTCAGAATAGCGGTAAAGACCATCCTTTCTGATGCAGGATTTCATATCATTTCTGCAGATAGTGGAGGGCAATGTATTGATCTCTTAAAAAAAGGATTTTCAGGAGTCGTACTTCTCGATATCATGATGCCGGGGATGGATGGGTGGGATACCATCCGGGCAATTCTTGATAATAGTCTTGAGCAGGGGATCGCAATTGTAATGCTCACCGCAAAGAATGCTCCTGATGCAAAAATGATTGGTCTTCAGGAGTATGTTGTTGATTACATAACAAAGCCTTTTGATAATGAGGATCTTATTGAAAAAACCACGTTTTTTATGGGTTTTGTACGGAATCAAACCGGCAATGGAACAACTACAGAATGAAAATCATCATAATCGGTTCATCTACAGGCGGCCCGTATATACTGGAATCAATTTTCTCTGATTTTCCAGTTGTGAATGCNGCCATTGTTATCGTACAGCATCTCCCTCCGACCTTTACCCGGACTTTNGCCANCCATATCTCATCACTTATAAAAATGCCGGTTTCTGTCGCGAGTGAAGGAGAGNAACTGGCAGCGCCACATATCTACATTGCTCCTGCCGGATCCCATCTTCTGATAAAAAATAATAGAACCTTTGCCCTCAATAATAGTGAGAAACTACATGGTGTCCGCCCAGCTGTTGATTTGACCATGCTGTCAATGCAGAAAAAAACTGATGATTCTATCATGGGCATTGTACTGACCGGTATGGGACGAGATGGTGCTGATGGTATATATTTTCTGCATACATTAGGTGCGATTACCATTGCACAGGACCCGGCAACTGCACCCATTAAAAGTATGCCACAGGCGGCAATAGAGACTGGAGGAGTTGATTTTATTCTGACTCCGGAAAAAATTAAGCATGCTATCATTCAGTTTTAATACCACCCAGTTCATCTGTGACCACAAACAATTCATTAATACCTGCCAATTAATATGATAGAACTATGAAATCCAGTAGAAAAGACATGTACCTGGAACAAATATTCGGCTTTTTGATACTATGTATCTGTATGATATGTATGATATCATTCCCTGTCCTTGCTGATGAAGGAAATAGTTCAAATCAGACAAATCTTACCTCATGGAACGACACCCCGATGATTGAAGGGTTAGAATATCCAGAGGATGGATTAAAGACGGCTGAAGGTTTAGATTATGGGATCTCAGCCCAGGGATATGCTGATGTTGGTCGGGTAAGCACCGGATTTTCTGGATCTTCCCTGGAGGCACGTGGTAATAATCAGTCTTCATCGGTGGTTATGTCGTTCTCTGACAAATCATCGGTAAGTGGATTTATCAAAAACTTTATGAAGTCTTTTCATTATGAGAGTGGAACAGATCTCTAATCTCCTTCCATCGCCGTCAATTACTTATTCTTTTTTCTCATTATAATTCTGGAAAAGAAATGGAAGGAGAACAGGAGAGTTCACATACAACTTTTTCACGAAATCCACATCTGAAAAATCCTAATTTGTATTTTAACCGGGAACTCTCGTGGATTCAGTTTAACCGTCATGTTCTGGATGAAGCAAAGGATCATTCTCATCCTCTTCTCGAACGGGTGAAATTTTTATCCATTTTTGCAAATAACCTGGATGAATTTTTTATGATCCGGGTATCAGGTCTTCATCAGCAGCTACAGGAAGGAGTAACCAAGGCATCTCCTGATGGTCTCTCACCCGGAGAACAACTGGACGCCATATATCATACACTTGTTCCTCTCCTTGAAGAAGCTGTGAAAACATGGAATGATGACATAATTCCTGCCTTAAAAGAAGAAGGCATCATCATTCATACCTATGAAACCTTACATGAAGAACAAAAATATAATATTCGTAATTATTTTATTAAAGAAATCTTTCCAGTACTTACACCTCTTGCCTTTGATAAGTCACATCCCTTTCCGTTCATCTCTAATCTTGCATTAAATCTTGCCGTCATACTCAGAGAACGAGGGCATAAAGAGGATTTATTTGCACGGATCAAGATCCCAAATAAATTATTCCCCCGTCTTATCCCGGTACCGGTGGTTGGTGATGGACAAAACATTCGGGGAAGGCATGAATTTATATTCTTAGAAGAGATTATTGCAGAAAATCTGGACCTTCTCTTCCCGGGAATGGACGTCAGGGCAGCCTATCCATTCAGAGTGACCAGGGATGCAGATATTGAGATAGAGGAAGATGAAGCTGATGACCTGCTCGTTGCAGTTCAGCAATCTATCGGACGACGCTGGGTTGGCAGACCTGTCAGAATTGAAGTCTCTTCATGGATGGATCAGTCAGTATGTTCCATGATGGCAGAGAAGATGGCCGGATTTCCCCATATGTTCTATAGGCTGTCAGGGCCGGTTGGTATGGCTGATCTCATGTGTCTTGTGGACATTAACCGGCCGGATTTGAAAGATCCTCCTTTCATCCCCTCTGTTCCGAAAAAAATTGAGAATGAGCAAGATCTATTTAGAGAAATCAAGTCACGAGATTTTATTCTCTTCCATCCCTACGAGAGTTTTCAGCCGGTCATCCAGCTTGTAAATCAGGCGGCCCATGACCCTGATGTTCTCGCAATTAAGATGACCTTGTACCGTTCAGGAGCGAAATCACCAGTCATTCAGGCCCTCCTTGATGCCAGAGAAAATGGAAAGGCAGTTTCGGTGGTGGTAGAACTCAAAGCCCGGTTTGATGAGGAGAATAATATCGGTTGGGCGAAAGCCCTGGAACATGCCGGAGTTCACGTAGTCTATGGGATTATGGGACTAAAAGTCCACGCAAAGCTGTGTCTTATTGTCAGAAGAGAACGTGAAGGGATAGTTCGGTACGTCCACATGAGTTCAGGGAATTATAATGCTACAACAGCACGAATTTACACAGATATTGGACTTTTTACTGCAGATCCTGAGATCGCTTCGGATGTTTCAAATCTCTTTAATGCCCTGACCGGATACTCAAATTATATGGCCTATAACCATCTGATGGTCTCGCCAAAATACATCAGACGGGGAATTCTCTCTCTTATTGAACGGGAGATTCAGCGCCAGAAAGAGCATCAGGACGGCCATATCATCCTGAAATTAAATGCCCTGCAGGATGCAGAGATGATTCGGGCATTGTACCGTGC
>JGI11944J13513_1001084_pt1 | contig 23032 bp, 19 predicted proteins | sample TerdegcoTASludge_FD_13513 | JGI IMG/M metagenome (IMG submission 13513) | reverse complement strand
ATCACTCCGGATGTTACCTTGTGGCAATGAAATTTTTTCCATAAAAAGCCAAACATTATTACTCATGTAACATAATATATTTTAAATCAGGGTGAAAAGAAAATTATTTCAAAAAGGAGGACATTCAAATGGGATGCGAATATGACAAGGGAGAAGAATGCAATTGCTGTATTGAAATTGAGGATAGTATTGTTTTCATAATTTGCGGCGAAGTCGATATTAACAGATTAAGAGGAAGCCTTCAAACAGCTTTGGAAGTAAAAGGTGATAAATAAGGGACTGCGGAATTGTCTCTTCTGGAAAGCCGTGATATATATAAATACCACGGCTTTCTTAATTAACATTTTTAAGGGGACCAAAGCGTTCAATGCTGAGGTTCTAAAAATATAACCACCGGCAAATAGAGCCAGTGGCTATAAAACGCATCTTAGATTTAGAAAGTTTTTCAGTTTTAAATAAAGAAGCCACAGCCACAGACGAGCAGCACCAGAATCAAGAAGATGATGAACGCTGGGTTACCAAAACCTGTTCCGCAACCAGTGCCACAACCTGCACCACCTGCACCAAATGCCATTTATATCACTCCTATTGTTTTTTATATAATATGCAGGAGTTCATTAATGTGTTAATCACTGGTAAGTACCAAAATTCGGACTGCGGCATAAGTTATACGTCAGCGTTGCTATTCTGTCACTCCTCTATTATGGTAATACCCAGAAAACCCATCTAAGTTGTGATTTAGATGGGTCTTGATTAGAAATATTTCATTAGACTATTTTAAAGTTTTGTTGGGCATTTGTTAGGCACGGATGCCCGACAACTATATTAATATTCATGGTAGCCCTAACGGGATTCGAACCCATGTCTCCACCTTGAGAGGGTGATGTCCTCACCACTAGACGATAGGGCCATGGCTGCGGGACCAGGGCTCGAACCTAGGCTAGATGATCCAGAGTCACCTGTGCTACCACTACACCATCCCGCAACATTATTATTGTTACATATCAAGCGTACTTATTTATTATATAACAGGTTCAGTGGTAACGCAAGCAAAAACCATACAGCAACTTACCACAGCAAAACTATACAGCATCAGCCTCTAATCGCTCAATATAGGCGATAGCCCTGTCCAGCCGCTGCAGTGTCTTCTCTTTCCCCATAGTAACAATAATATCAAAGAGACCTGGGGTCATTGTCCGCCCGGAGAGGGCCAGTCTGGTCGGGTGAAAGAGATCTCCTGTTTTTATCTCCAGTTCCTCTGTTAATTGCCGGTAGGCGTCCTCAGTTGTTTCTAAGTTAAACGGTTCCAATTGCTCCAGGACCTGCCGTGCTTTGCGCAGCACCTCCGCCACACCTGGTTTGCTGAAATATTTCTTAACTCCCTTCTCGTCGTAAGTATATTCATCATCAAAAAAGTAGGTGGAGGCATCCGCTACCTCGTTAATGGTTTTAACCCTGGTGCGCACAGTGTCTACCACATTTTTAACATAGAGATAGAAGTCATGGGAGAATTCCTCCGGAATCAACTTTCGCCCTCTGAGTATGGGTATTACCTGTTCGGTCACCTGCTCCAGGCCGGCCTCGTTCAGGTAATGTCCATTAAGCCAAGTTAGTTTTTTCAAGTCATAGATGGCTGCGTTCTTCCCTACGTGTTCCAGTGAGAATTGCCGTACCATCTCCTCCAGCGACAGAATCTCCTCATCGTTGCCGGGCGACCAGCCGAGCAGGGCCAGATAGTTCACCAGAGCCTCGGGCAAGTAGCCCTGATCCCTGAACTCTTCCACCGATGTGGCGCCATGACGCTTTGAGAGCTTGCTCCTGTCCGGGGCCAGGATCATGGGGACATGAGCGAAGACAGGCGGAGGATTATCCAAAGCCTGGTAGACAAGGACCTGCCGCGGGGTATTGGAAAGATGCTCTTCGGCCCGTAAGATATGGGTAATTTTCATCTCTAAGTCATCCGCAACCGTGGCAAAGTTGTATGTTGGAACACCGTTGGATTTTATGATGATAAAGTCATCGAGAAACTCGTTAGCAAAGGAGACATCTCCCCTGAAGTAGTCGTGAACCACTGTCTCACCGCTGTCGGGAATCTGCAATCTAACTACGGGCTTACGCCCCTCGGCTTCAAACCTGCTCCGCTCATCTGAGTTCAGACTTCGGCAGCGTCCATCATAACGCGGGGCCTTCCCCGCCGCCATCGCTTTTTTTCTCCGCAGATCCAGTTCTTCTGGCGTACAGTAGCAGCGATAAGCCTTCCCTTCAGCCAGCAACTGCCCGGTGTACTTTTTGTAGAGGTCGAAGCGCTGGGATTGGTAATAAGGCGCATAGGGGCCTCCTACTTCGGGTCCCTCATCCCAGTCAATCCCCAGCCACTTGAGGGCGGACAAAATCTGCTGGCGTGAGGCTTCAGTAGAGCGTTCAGTGTCTGTGTCGTCGATGCGCAGCACCAGCTTGCCGCCGTTGTGACGGGCAAAGAGCCAATTAAATAGAGCAGTTCTGGCTCCCCCGATATGCAGGTTGCCTGTGGGACTAGGCGCAAATCTTACTCGTATTTTGCCCATATTCAATCCTCCTGTAGGTAATACCCCATTTATTGAGTTTACCACAAGATGTCAAGAAACAACAGGATGCCGGCCATAAATCGCCGGCACCTTGTCAAATTATTTCAGAAACCTAACAGAGCCAAGGTGCTTTTTGTTATTCAATATCTTCAGCCTGGAGTCCGGCATAATCCAGGTGGCATTTTACCATTGACTCTTGCCAATATGACATTACCGGAATAGCTCTTTTCCCATGGACGTCTGTCCTCTGAAAAAAGATCCCTTCCTGGGCAATTTCCTTTACTGTTTTTTTCCCTTTGTTCCAGGCGTTTAATACTTTTTCGTGACGTCTTTCGATAATCGCTTCAATCCTGTCAATAGCCTCCCCCACTCTTTCACGAACAACCGGGCTATGGCTGGAAAAGAGCTGTTTGGCACCCAATTCGCGCGCTTTTTTGATTGATGCCAGAAAATCGTTCAGGTTGCAGTGTGGGAAGCCATACCAGGGGCCAAAGCGGTCCAGCCCCAGGTCACAAGCGTAAAGATAATTACTCTGGGGGGCGTAAAGGCAATAATGACCGGGCGAATGTCCCGGAGCGGGGACAGCAAGCAACTGTCCTTTTGAAATAGCCTCAATATCCTTCAGTTCATATGGATCTATGCTGGGGATGTATTGCAAACCCATTTTCGGCATAAGAATCTCTTCAACCAGCCTGTGCACTCCCGCCTTGCCATAGCCCGTTGCCCGCGACATATTCTCACTTGATTGAAGATATTGATATTCAGTACTGTTCAAAGCCGGGCGGCAGTTTGTCTCTCCGACAATCCGCCAGGCGTCGGAGGCGTGGTCTATATGAAAATGAGAGATAAAATAGCGGCTTACGTTGTTTTCCCGGATAAAAGCCAGAGTTTCCTCACCACCAAACCTGCCGTCAATCATGATTACTTCTTCACCGGAAATCAACAAACCATTATTCATAAACCAGGATTCCTGCTTGGGCGCTTCCAGGAATTCCACGCCATCGGCGATGCTTATTCTTTTCAAGTTAAATTAATTCCCCTTAAAGACAGGCTCTCTTTTTTCTGCGAAAGCCTTCAGCCCTTCCTCGAAGTCATTACTTAAACTCGCACCGACAATGGACTCCCGCTCAAGGTCAAGCTGCGCCTCCAGAGTCCGCCTGTGGGCTTCGTTGATCAGTGCTTTCGCCTGTTTAAAGGCTATTGAAGGGCCACTGGCAAATTGTCTTGCCAATTGTTTCACTCTCTCGTCAAAAAATTCAGTAGGGATCAACTCACTGGCCAGGCCCAAAGCCAGTGCCTCTTTCGCCTCAATCACCCTGCCGGTAAAGACTAAATCCATAACCCGGGCGGTCCCCAGCATTAATGTCAGGAAATAGGTCGAGCCACCGTCAGGGGTCAATCCCAGGTTGACATATGCCTGGTTGAATTTAGCCTTATCACTGATGATCCGGATATCACAGGCCATCGCCAGGCTGAATCCGGCCCCGCTGGCAAACCCGTTCACTGCGGCAATGACCGGTTTCCAGAGATCTCTGATCAGTAGAATAACCTTATTAAAACTATCCACTAAACTGTCAAAACTAGACTTCCAGTTCTCATCACGGGCGGAGAGCATCCATTTCACATCACCGCCGGCGCAAAACGCCTTACCCGCACCGGCAATTACCAGCGCATGCACTGTGTTATCTCCTTGACAAATCTGCAAAACTTCGGCCAACTCCGCTATTATCCCATGGTTTAAGGCGTTCATGGCATCGGGCCTGTTCAGGGTAATGTCAGCCACACCATCATTAACTTTAAAAATAATATTATTGTACAAACTTGCAACCCCCTGTTAAAAAGGAAACTCTCTATTTATTCTTTTATGCTTGAATGTTTTTTCTCTGTTCGCGTATTCCGCCACTATGTGTCCATTTCCGAGCAAATTATATTTGTAAATAACCAGCCCGTCCAGACCTACCGGACCCCTGGCGTGAATTTTACTCGTACTGATCCCCACTTCCGCGCCAAAACCATAGCGAAAACCATCGCTAAACCGTGTGGAACAATTCCAGAATACATTCCCCGAATCCACCAAGCCATAAACCTGGCCGCTTTCTCCTTGCTGCTGGTAATAATGCTGTCCGTATGGCCGGAACCATAATGATTAATATGATTTATCGCTTCATCAATATCTTTTACTATTTTAATTGAAAGTTTATAATCAAGGTATTCCGTCCCCCAGTCTTCTTCCGTGGCGAAAGACGCCGGAATGATCTCTGTTGTCCTGGGGCAGCCGGTTATTTCGACCTGTTTCTTGTCCAGGGCTTCTTTCAGCAGGGGCAAAAACCCGGGAGCGGCTTTTTCGTGCACCAGCAGTGTTTCCGCGGCATTACACACGGCAACATACTGGGTTTTGGAATCATCTACAATTTTCACCGCCATTTCCAGGTCGGCATCTTCATCGACATAGCAGTGACATATGCCGTCCGCGTGCCCCATGACCGGGATTCTTGAGTGGTCCATGATATACCTGACAAAATCGTTCGATCCTCTGGGAATAATCAGGTCAATATATTCATCCAGCTTCAACATTTCATCGACTTCCGCCCTGGTTTCCAGGAGTTTTAGCCAGTCGGCCGGGATACCCGCTTTTTTAGTCGCGTCGATAATGATATCCGCCAGTACGCGGTTAGTTTCTTTCGCCTCGGAGCCCCCTTTGAGCAGCACGCAGTTGCCGCTTTTCAGGCAAAGGGTGGAAATCTGTACCAGGGCGTCGGGCCTGGACTCAAATATCACACCAATGACGCCGATCGGGCTAGTGGTTTTATACAGCTCCAACCCTTCGTCCAATTCAGTCGCAAGCAGTGTCTTGCCGACCGGGTCCGGCAGGTTTATCAAGCTGTTGATCCCGTCAACCACATCCGCTATCTTTGTTTCGTCGAACTTCAGCCTTTTCAACAAGGGCTCCGGCAGGTTTTCCTTCGCGCTCCGGTTTAAGTCTTCATCATTTGCTTTAACAATTTCTGACTGCCGGCCAATCAATGAGCCGGCTATTTGCTCCAAGGCCCTGTTTTTCAGGTCCGCGCTCATTGCAGCCAGCTGTATGGACGCTTCTTTAACCTGGCGGGCAATTTCATTGATTTCCATACTGACATCTCCTTAAATAAGCTTAGTTTCAGAAATACTCCGTATCACACAGCAAACAGGCTCGTCCCGCTTAATATTATATACTTAACTTTATCATAAGAAAATCATATAATACTAATCCTCTTCAAGCGCCATCAATCCGTCGTTGAAGGTCAACCGGCGCGGTGCTCCGATCAGCTCTATATCGCTCCTTCCCTTCAACTCACCTGCCACGCTGCCGGTAACCCACATATATTCCATTTCAAGGGTGTTGTTTATCACAGCTCCTTTCAAGTTCACCGGCTCATCCGCGGCAAGGCTGCGGACCGCGGCTTCTATCGCAGCCCGGTCGTCAGGCATTATTACCGGCAGCATGGCCCGCTGGATATTGCCGCTGGCGATACAATTGAGGTAAGTGCTCCGGGAATCCATCTTATCGGCCAGACGCTGTGTCGTGATATCCGCCAGGCCCACACCGGTGGCGTTCCCGTGAGACACCCCGCTTAAATCCAGTACGACAATTCTGGCGACAAACGGCGTTTCCGGTTCCGGTACACCGGCCATCCGCAACCGTCCGATCACATTGGTGTCCATTCCGGTTCCGCTAAAATTCTTACCCATTTGCCTGACAATCAGAAAGTCCAGCTGGTCAACCGGCAGGCGCGGCATCAGCCGGTAAGCCTCTAACAGCAACCGTTCTTCAACCTCTGCCAGCTTGTCCGGAGAAACAGCCTCAATAATGGCAGTGCCCTCGTAAGCATTTTCAACAATGCCGACAGCGCCGATTATTTTTCCCGAGCGCGTAAAAACCTCGCCTATGTCAACCAGGGACCGGGCCATCCGCCGTGGTCCCAGACGGTGGAAGCAAGCAGCGCCCTTTGTTTTTCCCAGGCCGACAGCCATCATTTTCATTAAACCGCTCTCAACCGGCCCGTGAAAGGTGGTATGGGGTTTTATCCTGTTGCAGACGATAATGCCGTCGGCGCGCCACGCGTCAATGTCACAAAAAACTCTTGTCCCGTCCGGAGTAGCGCCTATCTCCACCACTTCCTCCGAGGTCAATACCGGACAACCCAAATGCTCCCGCGTGACGCCCAGACTGCTCAACACAGCTTTTTGCCCCTCCGCCGTACCGCCGCCGTGGCTGCCCATGGCGCCTACTATGAATGGCTCCGCCCCCGCCATTTTAACCGCTTCCACCACGGCGTTCAAGATGGCACCGATATTTTTAATCCCCCGGCTCCCTGCCGTAATGGCGACCCGCCAGCCAGGCCTGATTTTTCCTCCAAGGTTAATCCGTTCCATTTCTTTCAAGGCTTTTTGGCGAGGATCGTCAACTTCCATCAGGGGAAATACCTGTCTGATCCTAACGAAATTAAGATGTTCCAACAATGTCAACATCACCCGTTTCCTTCATTTCAGCAATCTCAGGCAATTTATTTTCTCTGGCGTTCTGACTCCTGAATTCTGCCCCCTGCATAAAGCCGTGCTGTTCGTAAATGAAAGCACGGCTTTTATACTTAGGGAGACGATTTAACTGGTTGACTCAATGCCTTCTGCTTCTCATCCTGCGGTGCCGGCGTCACGGATTTTGCAGGATCTTTCTGCTCCTCACTATCATTGGAATTACTTTTACCCTCAGGATCATTTTGTTGTTTGTTTGTATCCTCATTTTCTTTTTTCTCTTCCCCTTGCTTGCCCGGCTTAACCTGATTTATCGAATCACCCTGTTTTTTTTGTTCAGCTTGTTTATCGCTCTCTTCCGGTTTCTTTTGTTCAGCTTTTTGTTCTTCAGTTAGCGGCTGAACAACATATCCTCCCGCCGGCCTGTCATCAAGGCCCATGACACCCGCCATCACCAGGCGAAATATTTCTGCCGGCTGATTACCGCCATAAGAAGTCAGGTAATGTTGTCTGTCCATGTTTCTCTCATCATAGCCCATCCATACCGCGGTGGTGTACCGGTCTGTAAAGCCGACAAACCACGCGTCCTTGTTGCCGGACAAGCCACGGTACTCTGCCGTGTCCGGCAGCTCGGTGGTGCCGGTTTTCCCGGCCACTTGCGCGCCGCGAATTTTCGCCCTGTTTCCTGTTCCCGCCTCTACAACCGCGCGTAAAACATCTTTAATGAAATCGGCTGTGGACGCTTTCATTACCGGGGTCCCCTGGGGATGACGGTAAAGTGTCTGCCCTTGCGAGTCTTCGATGTGTTTAATCGAATACGGCTTGATAAAAACACCTCCGTTGGGGAAAGCAGCATATGCCCCGGCCATTTGCAGCGGGGATACTCCATTGGTCAATCCGCCCAGGGCTAAAGGAAGGCAGCGGTCCTCTTCCACCAGCTCAAAGCCCAATTTCGCAGCCATTTCGAAACCACGGTCCACTCCAATTTGGTTTAACAGCCTGACTGCGGCTACATTGCGGGACCACTGCACAGCTGTACGGATAGTAATCGGCCCGTAATAGCCGCCGCCGGAATTATGCGGCTCGTACCCGCCGACTTTAAACGGCGAGTCCGAAATAACCGAGTCCGGGGTGTAACCGAGTTCAAAAGCCGGCGCGTAGACAGCAATCGGCTTAAAGGCTGATCCTGGCTGTCTGGATAACTGGGTAGCCCGGTTAAATCCGCGGTTCACCCCGTACTGCCTGCCTCCCACTACAGCTTTCACCGCCCCTGTGCCGTTCTCTACCATCGCTATAGCCGCTTCGACTTTTTCAGAAGGGAATAAATCTGTTCGCGCGCACACCTGTTCGGCTTTCTTTTGTATTTCTGGCTCCAGGGTAGTGTATATTTTTAATCCGCCTTTAAATATCTTATCGTTGCCGATTACACCAACCGCTTCATCCATGACATAATCGAGAAAATAAGATCGGTAATTCTCCAGACTCACATCGCTGTTTAATTCCACAGGCTTCCGCTGTGTTTCCTGCCCTTGGGATTTAAGGATGTAGCCCTGTTCGCTCATTTTTTCCAGCACTACGTTTCGCCGCCGCTGCGCGCTTTCCGGATTTAAATAAGGATCGTTGGCGCTGGGCGCCTGTACCAGGGCGGCCAGCAGCGCGCCCTCCGCCAGCGTGAGCTCAGAGGAATTTTTGTTAAAATAAACTTTTGACGCGCTCTGAATGCCATAGGCGCCCTCACCGAAGTACACTCTATTCAAGTAAAACTCCAGAATCTCATCCTTGTTAAAGCGTCTTTCGAATTCCAGAGCCAGCATAGCTTCCCTTACTTTTCGCCGCAGAGTTTGTTCCGGCGACAAAAAGTAAAGCTTAATAACCTGCTGGGTGATCGTGCTGGCCCCCTCGGTAATCCGTCCTGATCGGTAATAACTGAACGCCGCGCGTAAAATAGCCTTGATATCTACTCCGCTGTGGCTGTAGAACCTTTCATCTTCAATCGCCACAAAAGCTTTCTGAACGTGCTCAGGAACCTGGCTCAACGAAACAGGCGTACGATTGATCTCACCATGAATTTCACAGATCAAGTTGCCATTTTCATCATACAGGAAAGAGTTCTGGTCAAATACTGTGGACAAGGCTTTGGCACTGGAGAAACCGGCCAAAACCCAGTTCGCGTAACAGTAGCCCCAAATTAGCACCGGTGTGAGCGCCAGGATTAATAAGGCGGGAATAAAAGCAATTATCTTAACAGCGTTTCGCCAACTGCCGGCCATACTGTATGAACCTCTCTGCTTCCAAAATATATATATATGATAATTATAACACCCTCTATCAATATACGCGGGCGATTATTTATAAAACATTATATTAAGTAATGATATAATAAATATATGTCGGCGAAAATCGTAAATTACCAAAAACTCTACAACATAACTGAAAATATGACCCCTTTGGCAGATGACTGCGGCAAGCTGTGCGGCAAAATTTGTTGCCGGCCGGATAAAAATAATACCCTGGGAATGTATTTGTATCCGGGGGAAGAAGAGATGTTCACGAGGGAGGAGGACTGGCTGCGTTGGGAGCGGCGAAACCCAGGGGAAGATGATTTTCCGGCATCATGGAACAACCTGGTATACTTTATCTGCTGCACCAAGCCCTGTCCCAGGAAACACCGTCCGCTGAATTGCCGCCTTTTCCCCTTGGCGCCGCATTTATTAAAAGACGGCACTCTTTTATTAATCTATGAAACACTATATTTGCCCTACACGTGTCCTTTGATCAAAAGAAAAACACCGTTGAGACAAGATTTTATTGATGCAGTGGCTCACTGCTGGCAAGAACTGCTGACAGACCGGCGCATAAGCGACTTGGTGGAAATGGACTCACGGGAACGTGAAAAAGAGGGAAACCAGCCGTTTATTGTGCGGATAATATTACCGCCACTATCCCGGCGCCGATAAGCGGGCCGACCGGCACGCCTTTGAAAAAAGCCACACCGATGATTGTGCCCATCAGCAATCCAACCAGCACCTGCGGCTGATCGGTCAGAAAAGTCACACCTTTCCCCCCCAGAAAGGCGATAACCACACCGACTAGTACAGCTATAAGGCCGGCGGAGCTTTTCAGCGTGTTCAAAAGTGATTGTATGCCCACCTCTCCCGTGGCGAAGGGCACAAGCACTGCCATGGTGATGACGGTAATGCCTGCCTTAAGCGTATACTCTTCCAGGAATGGGACAGGCCGCTCTCCGATAAACAGCCGGATGACCAGTAAAACACCCGCCGCCGCCGCCACTGTGCCGTTCTTACCGATTAACCCTAGAATAGCGACAACCAGCAAAATAATGACCGATTGATTCAAAGAGCATCCATCCCCCACCATTACCCTTATTAAGTAACTTTATCACAAAAGTACAATATTTTACACCCTTTTAACCGAATTACCTATTAACAAAATATGGTTTGACCTCTTTGCCCAAGTCTTCCGGTAAAACAACTGACACAGGCTCTTGCAATACTGTCTGGAAGAAATTTATGTCAGGCGCGTAATCCCTGGTATTGAGAAATGTTCGCGGCACGATCCGGAAGTGGGCAGGGAAAAACTGCTGGCCTTCGGCGCCCCAGTATAAGGATGCGTTAAAACTGTAAATGTCGTTTTTGAGATAATAACAAAATATTTTTCGGAGCCCTGAAACAAGGCGCCGGACATGCGCATCCGTAAAATCATCAAGGCAATAGACACCGGGAAACACACACATGATTTCCCCAAGCATTCCTAGCGAAACAAATGACGCCAGCCAGTGCGTGTCTCCGACTTGACCGATATACCTTTCGCCATGCTGCTGTTCCTCTTTTATTAATTCCGTCCAGTAGTCTACCTGATGGTTATGGTAAAATGATTCCGCAGCCTTGTATTCGTCTGCAAACTGATTTCCCGGGTGTTCCGTGGCGAAATATTGCTGGTGCGGGTGAACCAGCCCGCCCCCGGAAGGCGGCATGTAATTCCAGGCCATCACCTGATATGGTATCGAGGGGCTTTTCCCCCTGACTCTTTTAAGAAAATCAATTCCCAGGGAAAACGAGTCATATAATTTATCGTCATTAAAGCTCTCTAATGATACAACATGATCGTCAGTCATGATCACAATTGAACTGTAAACATCATATGGAAACAGATTAGGAACAAGCAGCGCCTCACCCCTCGTCAGGCGGCCTTTATGAAATAATCCCTCAGGAAACATGGGCGTGACATGATTCCTCCTGTCGCCACAAAATGGGCAAAAGCCTTTGATTTGCGGCTCCAGATATTTATCCAGATCCAGCTTTTGCGGCTTGATCGCTCCAAAGTGTGAAAAGTGGCCGGTTCTACCGGTAAGAGGATCGGCACGCACCTGTGTTTTTATCGTGATTGGCTGAAAATCCGCGCGCGGATCAAGAAATGTGTTTTCGACATGCATAATTTGAAAGACAATTTTTGAGGTCAGCTCAACCCCCCCTTTTTTTAATAGACTCGGGTCGCACTATATGGCGCTTACCAACGGGCTCATGTTCGCCCTTCAAGACAAGTAGTGCATCACGCTTTACTCCAGGCCGGTTAATCTTTTCGCGAGCCTGACCGCTTCGTAAGCGTCTTTCGCATAACCATCCGCCCTGATTTCCCGCGCGAAGCTTTCATTGACTACCGCTCCGCCAACCATATATTTGACATCCAGGCCTTCGCTCCTGCCAAGCTCAACAACTGTCTTCATTTCAACCATGGTGGTTGTCAGCAGGGCGGAAAGTCCGATGATTCGCGCCTGCAACTCTCTCGACTCACCGATAATCTTTTCGGCGCTCACGTTCTTTCCCAAATCATGTACCGTAAATCCGTTGTTTCTCAGCATCAACCCCACGATATTCTTTCCAATATCATGAATGTCGCCTTTAACTGTCGCCAGGACGACAACCGGGCTGTTTTTGCCGTTTCTCTCCCGGTCCCCGGCAAGCAGGGGCGCCAAGTAGTTAAAGGCCGTTTTCATCGCCTCGGCGCTTTGGATGAGCTGCGGCAGGAAATATTTTCTTTCCTCGTAAAGATGACCTACCCTGGTGATGGCAGGTATCAGGTAATCATCAATAATAACACCAGATTTGACGCCTTCCGCCAGCGCTTCCTCGATTAAACCCACAACATTCTCCCGGTCTCCCTCAAGTATGGACAGCTTGATCCGATCCACTGTCTGCAAATTACTGTCTTGTTCAACTTTTTTCGGCCTTTCCGCATTTTCTTCGCTATACCTTTTTATATATGCCAAGCTGTTTTTATCCCTGGCGGTCAAAACATCGCAAGCCGCCTTAATATCCATAATCATTTCACTGGAGGGATTAGCTATCGCCATACTCAATCCGCAGCCAACCCCCATGGCCAGAAACGCCGAGTTCAGGTAATCTCTCCTGGGCAAACCGAAAGACACATTGGACAGTCCGGCGATAGTGGCGCAGCCAACCGTTTCGGCACACCATCTGATCACTTTCAATGTTTCTTCCGCCGCGCTCTGATTTGAAGAAACCGACATGACCAGTCCGTCCACCACAATGTCGCTATTTTCAAAGCCATGCTTCTTCGCTTCGCTTATCACATTTTCAATTATCTCATACCTTTCCCGCGCTTGCTCCGGAACGCCCTCGTCACTTAAAGGAAGCAGGATAAACATGGCTCCGTATTTGCGCGCGATAGGGAGCATCCGCTGGATTTTCGCTTTTTCCGCCGATATCGAATTAATCAAAGCTCTTCCGGGATAAATTCTCAGGGCGGCTGCGAGAACATCGGGCGAGGAAGAATCCAGACATAAAGGACACTCCACAACATTACTCAATAACTTGACCACTTCCACCATGGTTTTTTTCTCGTCAATTCCAGGCATCCCCACGTTTACATCCAGGATCTCCGCGCCGTTTTCCACCTGCTCCGCGGCTAAACGCCTGACCTCGGTTAGCTTGCCGTTTTTCAGCTCTTCACTGAGCTTTTTTTTGCCGGTCGGATTAATCCTCTCCCCCACCACCGTAACCGGATAAGTGTCTCCGAAAAAAACGGTTCTTCTGGAAGAAGTCAGCGCCCTGTAGGGATTGGGCTCTCGTCCGGCAGGCTTTAGCCCCGCGATATTTTCATTTACACTTTTTATATGCTGTGGAGTGGTGCCGCAGCATCCTCCGATCACCCCCACTCCGCTGGCAACGAAATCAACCGCGTATTTGCCGAACTCCTCCGGTCCCATGTCAAAAACCGTGTGCCCGTCCACAAGCCTCGGCAATCCCGCGTTGGGCTTCACCATAATCGGAACCTTCGCGTACGGCGCCATAAGCTCAACTACCTTCAGCATGTCCTTGGGCCCGGTGGAGCAATTGGCGCCAACGGCGTCAACACCCAGGCTTTGCAGGGTGATCAGCACTGTGACAGGATCGCTGTCGGTCAAGGTTTTCGCGCCGGTATCAAAGGTCATGCTGGCGATTACCGGCAGGTCACAGGTTTCCTTGACGGCCAGTACGGCAGCCCTGGTTTCTTGCAGATCGATCATGGTTTCAATAACAAAAAGATCAACGCCGCCGGCCAGCAGACCCTGAACCTGTTCCTTATAGACATCAACAATTTCATTAAATTCCGCATCGCCAAAAGGCTCCACAAACTTTCCTGTCGGCGCGAGGTCGCCTGCGACCAGGCATCTTGCACCCGCCGCTTCTTTAGATATTCCGGCGAGCGCCCTGTTAAATTCCAGAACCCTGTCCTGAAGTCCGAATTCTTTTAATTTAATCCTGTTTCCGCCGAAGGTGCAGGCCAGAACGATATCAGAGCCCGCCTCGATGTATTCACTTTGAATTTCCTTAAGAACATGGGGATGTTCCAGCACCCACTGCTCGGGGCATGCTTCTTTCGGTATACCTCTTTTATGCAGCTCGGTTCCTGTCGCGCCGTCTAATAATACAATTTTCCCCTGCGTCATTTGTCTAAATGTATCTTTATTCATGTGACACCTCAATCCCCGCAATCGCTATAACTGATTTTTCCGGTTCAAGCATGAATTTTTCCGTCACAGAAATACCAATTCTTTTTAGATCGAGAATATCGTAAATAACCTTTTGATGAAAAAGGTCAAGATCTCCGTAACCAGGGCTGAACCTGCGCTTTGTCAAGACTTTCCCTTTTGTTTTTATTATTTTGTCAATAAATTTCATCATCCAGTCTAAAGCCGCATCCGCACTCTGGGATGCCACCGCGTCAAAAATAAGACCTAAAGCCGCGTCACCATTTTTCATCGCCTCAGCAACCTTATCGCTGATTTCCCTCCCTACGGTGGACGACATTAAAACAGCTTCACTGCTTTGCTGCAAAAAAAGCGACAGCTTTTCACTGAGCAGTTCGATGCCGTTTTCCAGAACGACCCTGCCCGCTGAACGCTCATTAATACTGCTTCGGCAAAAAGCTCCTTTTGCATTACATAAAAGAAGCGCTCTTTTTACCGCCGCTTCTATAAATATGTTGTCTTTTTCACTGAGCGCGGTTGTTCCCTTCCTGTATCCCAACCTCGTGAGTATTAAATTCCTGTCGGGCGCAACAGGAATATGCTCAAAATATTTGACGTCCGGTTCTTTCAAAAGTCAATCAGCACCACCGTTTATCTTAATGTTGTATATTTCGAAGCCCATGCCGATTTTCCTTCTGCAGGGCGATAATGTTATTTTATGTAAAAAACAATTAGTTGGCAAGTCAAAAGAAATAATAATTTAAGCCACTTGGCGGGCGGGAAAGGGAATTTCCTAATGATAACGATCGTAAACCGCTTGTGTTTTGCGTTCGAGGTCATACGCCGGGATAAAGTCAATTTCCCGGTCAACCGGCATCGTTTCACCCTCGCGCACTGCTTCAAGAATTTGAAATATCGTGTTGGTATCGCCGAATTCCAGTTCGGGAGTAACGGAAATCGGTTCGTTTCCGGCCGCCGCCTGGTACAAATTAAGGAGTTCATTGTAGTAACCACGCTGCTTCCGGTACGGTATTTGTTCCAGATGACCATCGTTGTAAGCGATATTTATGGTTCCGCAATCTCTTTCCTCCAAATAAATCATGCCTTTCGTGCCAAATATCCGCAAGCCGATCCACGGTCTTTGCATTTCCTTCCCGCTGCAGAAAAATGAAAACTGGCCAATCAGGCCGCTCTTGAAAAGCATGTTCACGCAAATAACTGCATATGGGGAAAAATCATAGCCCTGGGGCACTCCAAAACCCTGGACCTGATCAATCGCGCCAAAAATATGTCTTAAGGCGGCAATATCGTGGACACCGGTATCCAGGATAGCGCCGCCGGGAAATTCCGGGTGCTGACGCCATTCCGTGGCGGGAAACTTGTTCATATTCATGTCTTCCAGAAAATTAACCACTCTGTTTTGCATGAAATATAAAACCTCGCCAATTCTTCCTCCGTTAATATAATCCCTGATTATATTTGTTTCCTCATTATATCTGTAATTTTCCGTAATCATAATAGGCACATGGTATTTTTCCGGCAGTTCCATGGCTGATTTGGTTTCCTCAGGGGTTGCGGCCAGCGGTTTCTCACAAATGATCCACTTCCGGGAGCCTGATACCAGTGAGGCAACATCCTCAGTAATTTTATAATTTAGCTCGATTGGGACCATAATATCAATGACGTCAAGATCGTCCCTGACTACCATGCTCCTGTATGCGGAGTAATCTTTTTGTTGAGCAAGATTCAATTTCTTCACCCAGTAATTAGCTTTTTGGGGATTTAGATCGCATATGGCGACAATTTCGAATTTATCCGAAAGCTCCTGGTAAGCCGGGTAATGCAACTGTTCAAAAGCCATCCCGGCGCCGATAATCCCGACTCTTAATTTTTTCATTCTATCATCACCTCGTTTATTAGTTTCAATTATTATTGTTTCCTGATAATCAAATCATATTAAAACATTTTGGGAGGACCTGACTTGGCAAAAAAAAATGACGCACCAAAAACGGAAAATAATTTTTGGCTTTCTGTAACAGCGCTGGCAGGCGTGCCGTTTATCATGGTTTTGGGCAACTCAATGCTTATTCCCGTCCTGCCCGATATCAGAAACGCGTTGAATTTGACTCCTATCGCCGCTAGTTTACTGATCACCTTGTTTTCATTGACAGCCGGCATAATTATTCCGGTAGCCGGCTTTTTATCGGACCGTTACGGCAGAAAAGTTGTGATCATTCCCGCCATATCTTATACGGCCTCGGGGGGCTAATTGCCGCTTTTGCTTCCATTTTTTTGAAACAACAAGCTTTTTCCGTCATTCTGGCAGGGAGGATATTGCAGGGCGCCGGGGCGGCCGGCACCGCACCGATAGCCATGGCTCTCTGCAGCGATCTTTTCCAGGGGAATGAGCGCAGCCGCTCTCTGGGGGCGATGGAGTCTTCCAACGGTCTCGGCAAAGTGATCAGTCCCGTCCTTGGTGCGGCCATCGGCCTGATTGCCTGGTACACCGCTTTTATCTTCTTTCCCGTTATTGTTATCCCCGTCGTGATCGGGATGTGGCTGCTGGTTAAAGAACCCGAATCCAACCGCGCGCAGCAAAAGTTGTCGGAGTACTTAAAATCCGTAAAAAATATTTTTAATAACAAAGCCGGCTTTCTTTTGTCGTCCTACCTGGCCGGGGCAGTCGTGTTGATGGTCCTCTTCGGGATTTTATTTTACCTCTCCGAATACTTGGAACAGCAGTTTGGCTTGGATGGAATAATTAAAGGCCTTGCCCTGGCCATTCCGGTGTTATTCATGAGCGCTACTTCATTTGCGACTGGTTTTATTATTAAAAAGAAAAAAACCCTGATGAAGTTCCTGGTGGTGGCCGGCCTGGCCATAATGACCGCCGCGCTCGCCTTCCTGCCGCTGGCCAAAGGCGTGATTATCTATTTCCTCGCCATTTCCATTGTCGGCGTCAGTACCGGCATGGCGCTCCCCTGTCTCAACAACTTGATTACGAGTGCCGCTTCCATGGAAGAACGCGGTCTGGTCACTTCGCTTTACGGCAGCGTGAGGTTTTTAGGGGTGGCTTTCGGGCCTCCCATTTACGGTTTTCTGATGGCCAGGAGCACCAATTTGATGTTCTGGAGTTCAGCCGCGCTCGCCCTGCTGACTGCCGTAGCGGCTCTGGTTTTTATCAAAGACCCGGGTAACGCGGAAACCCAAAAACAAACCGCCCCGCAGGCTAAGAAAGGTCTGTGGTCAACTATCGGTTTAAAAATCAATCCGGCGAAAAAACCGGCGAAATAAGCACCCCCCCCCCCGGTATTCTAAACAATCGTTTTAACAGGGAACCTTTCTATTCCGCAAGAATACTATAGAAGAGCATATATGACCGGAAAGGAGTAATATCATGGGCGAAAATTCCACTAGCAACGCATGGCTGGAAATACTGCGTTTCCCCCTCGACACCCGCAGCCAAAAGCCGCGTCACAAAGGTCTCACCATGCTCCTGGATAAGGGCCTCGGACCGGAGGAAACAAAGGACTTGTTCCATGCCGCGGGCGATTACATCGATTTTTTAAAGCTTGGTTTCGGCACCTCAGCCTTGTACCCGCAAAAGGCGCTTGAAGCAAAAATCGACCTGGCGAAACAATTTAATGTAGATATTTATCCCGGTGGGACTTTCCTGGAAATTGCCATTATGCAGGATAAGCTGAAGGAATTTTTAATGTTGGCGAAAGCTTTGGGCTACACGGCGGTTGAAGTCTCGGACGGCACGCTGCATATTTCTCCGGAGGTAAGAGCGCGTACAATTTCCCTGGCCGCGGAAAAAGGATTCAAGGTCTTAACGGAAATCGGCAAAAAGAACCCCCTGGACAGAGCGCCTATCGAAGATTCTGCTGAACAAATTCAACTCGACTTGAAAAACGGCGCTTACAAGGTCATTGTCGAAGGCCGGGAATCCGGTAAAAATACCGGATTTTACGATGGAGACGGACATTTCACAAAAGAGCACCTGGCTCTGCTCCTGTCGGCCGTGGAAAGCCCGGAACTGTTAATCTGGGAAGCGCCGCTCAAAGAGCAGCAGCAAGAACTGATCCTGCGTTTCGGTCCCGACGTCAATCTGGGCAACATCCCGCCCCGTGAGGTGATAGCGCTGGAGGCGCTGCGCGTCGGCCTACGCAGCGACACCCTGAGATCGGTCATATAAGCACGCAATAAAGCCGTGGCATATACGGAAGTTAAATCCGGACGCCGCGGTTTTTTGGGATTTGCCCGGTCACGTTGACGGAATTTACCCGATTATTCATACTAAGCGCACGACGATCCTGTGCAAAATGTCCACGGAATGGCTTAAATAATTAGCCGCGTCTCTCAACTGACAATTTATTTCGTAATGTTTTATCGCGTTTATGGCATCTGCCGTTTTAAATATGGCGGCCATACCCTTCTGGTAATAATCTTCCACAGCCTTATGAGCGTTACGGATCATCTGGATCTGATTCCGCGCCTGAATCGGATCGCTTTCCAATAAAGCCACCGCCTGCGCAAACGTATATGTTCCCTCACTTAATTCCCGTACCATTTTAACAATTAACTCATCCGGCTGAACGTCATATTCTTTGATAGATTGCAGGGCGATCCGGGCATGTTCAATAATCCGGTCCATGCGCACTGAAATATAGTAGATATCCTGTCTGTCAAAGGGCGTGGTGAAAGCCTCAATTAATTTTTCTTCCATGTCCATGCGGATTGTATCTGCCTGCAGGGTCAGATTAATAACCAGGTCGAATTTTTCAGTTGAGGGAGCTTCCAGCCATGCCAGCATGGTTTTAACTCCCCGCGCCGTTACTTCGGCCTGTTCACGCAGCATGCCGTAAAAGTCGTACTTGGCGGGAAACAACCTGTCCAAGAAGCTCTTTTTTCCCATATCACATCCCCTTTACCATGAACCAACCAGCCAAATTACCGGATAATAAAATATAGCGCCGACGACCGCCGCAGCGGGAATTGTCACAAACCAGGCGGCCATCATTTCCTTGCCGATATTCCAGTTGACCATGCGGTACTCGTCTGCCGCCCCGACACCGATTACGCTGCCCGCAACCACATGCGTGGTCGATATTGGCACTCCCAACACAGTGGCAAACATGATCGCCCCGCCTGAGGATACTTGTGCATTCAAACTATGGATAGGCCGGATGTCAAAGATACCCTGTCCTAAGGTCTTCATGATAGACCAGCCGCCGAACAACGTGCCTGCGAACATAACCATCCCTCCGGATAATCTTACCCATTCGGGTGTAATCTGCTGCTGCAGGAGATTGCCGGCCAGCAAGGCCAGGGTGATCAGTCCCATTATTTTTTGGGTGTCATTAGCGCCATGACTATAGGCCAGCAAGGCCGCCATGATCCATTGCAGTCCTTTCAGCCGCCTGTTAACGGCGAACCTGGCATTTTTCAAAGAAAAGCTGACTGTTTTTTGCAGGCAGTAAGCTATCGCAAAACCCAGCACAGGTGAAATTAACAAGGCTGAAAATACTTTCACGAGGCCAGTCAACTGATGCGTATAAATAAGTTCCTTCCATCCCCATAAGATATGCTCGCAACCGCTTGAAACCCAAACCGCTCCGACAATCCCCCCTACCAGCGCGTGTGTGGAGCTGGACGGGAGGCCGAGATACCAGGTGATTAAATTCCATACAACCGCGCCTAATAAAGCAGCCAGCAACACACTGAGCAATGACGGCTGAACCGGCAGGCTGACAATTTTGGCGACAGTGTCCGCCACCGCGCTGCCGCTAAACAGCGCGCCCAGCAAACCAAATACGGACGCCAATCCCACCGCCTGCAAAGGCGTTCCCGCACCGCAGGCGATAAACGTGGCCACAACCGAGCTTGCGTCATGCAAACCGTTGGTCAGCGCGAAAACAAGCGCCGCCGCTACCACGACGGCTATTAAAATGATCATGTCTGAAACCATGCCGTAGTAACTCCTGTAATACAAAACTGCAATAAAAAATAACTACTTGTATAATAATTAAACAACAGCGCCGGAATTTACAGCGGCACTATATATCGCACCATCATAACAAAGTGAACAATGCTTCCGGCCATGATAAACAAGTGAAAAATCTCATGAAATCCAAAATGGTTCGGAAAAAAGTCAAAGCATTTGGCGGCATAAATAATCGCCCCTATCGTATAAAGGATGCCGCCTGTGAACATTAAAACAATCGCGCCGAACGGGAGGTTTTTAAACAACTGGACCATCGGCACCAAAGCTATCCAGCCTAATGACAGGTAAAAAACCGCCGAGACATAACGAGGCGCCATAATAAACCACATTTTCAACAAAATGCCTGTTATCGCCAATACCCAGACTACTATGAGCATCACCAATCTCCATGCTCCTGTCAGTCCGTAATAGAGCACCGGCGTGTATGATCCCGCGATTAACAAGTATATCGCCACGTGATCTATCTTTTTCAGCACCAAATTTTTGCGCGGCGTTGTTTTAATCCAATGGTATAAAGAACTTGCTCCATACAACACAATAACGCTGATTCCGTAAACCGTCAGGGTTACCAACTTTGAAACATCGTCTTTAGCCAGAATAATGAGCAGCACCAGGCCTGCCAAAGCCGCGATGAAAGTGACAAAATGTGTCCACGTGTTCACCGGTTCCCTCATCTTAAAAAAACTCTTCATAATTTCATTTCACCCTATATTATTAAAAAAACGCCTCCAGACAGGCGCTAATTTAAATTGGCAAGTAAACAAAACTCAATCCACGTTCTGCAATAATCGCTGCAATCTTTTCAGTTACTTATTATTTTAGCATCTAAAGCACAAGGCAACAAGGAATTTTTTCTCCTTAATAATATAGTATAGTTTAATAATTTGCTTTTATACTTCTTCTTTGCTTAAAGAAAAAGACTAAACTTTAAACACCTTTCTTTTAAACAGTTCTTGAATTATTATTCCGGCTATGAAACCGGCGCCCATATTCCAAGTGGCAAATCCGGCAGTTATCAACAACGTATAATAATCGCTCTTTTCACTGCCCGCGTCACGGGCGAAAGCAGCCAGCTCCAAGCCGGCGAAGAATAAAATTACCCCCAATATGCTTAAAGGGAAAATTTTAAATATCAGCAGTATTGAGCTGCTAAAACAAAGGCCGGCTGCCAATAAAACAACTCCCAGGATGATCAAGGCGCCGCCGGTCCGGGCGCCGAAGCGGACGTGCCCGGCCATGCCTCCCGCGCCGTGACATATGGGGATACCCCCCAATAATGTGGAAAAGAGGTTTAGAATCCCCTGGGAAACAGCAATTTTCTTTTCGGTGACAGGCCGTTCAGGAAACAACCTGTTATTCTCGGCTGTTATAGCTATAACGGCGTTGCCGAGGGTTAACGGCACCTGGGGAATGCCCAAAATAAGCGTACCTTTGACGAAGTCGGACCAGGTGATTTGTCCCAATACAAAGCGGGGCAGTTGGAAATCGAAATGGATACCGGACAATTCTTTAAAAAGCTCCGGACTTCTTACCAGAGTGGTAATTAATCCAATAATTAATAAGACAAACATAGCGGGGATACGCCTGCCGGCAAGCAGCATAAAAGTAATTGCCAGGGCGATAACGGCCGCGATGAAATCGGACCGCATCATTTTAATGCCCTCCATGATAAAGGATAGACCTAGACCTAAAACAATACCCCTGACAACCGGTTTGGTAACTATTCTGGAGATGATCTCAAGAGTACCCGTCAAGCCCATGACCAGCCAGAATATACCGGTGAAAATGCCGGCTCCCCAGACCATACCGGGCGTAATAACAGCCGCCTGGGTAATCGCGGCGCTGCCGATCGCTTTCATGGGCTGAATTGGAACTGGCGTTCGATAATACAATCCTGAACAAATAAACAGGATGCCGAATGCAACCAGCAAACCCAGCGGGTCTATCTTCATTATCACAATATAGCCCATGGCAAAGGGTATAAGGGTTCCCAAATCGCCGAAAGCGCCGGCCCACTCATAACGATCAAAGAGGTTACGCGGGGTTTTAACTGCCGCCGTTTCAGTTACCTCCGGTTGCGATATTAAACTCAACCCCTCATAATTGCTATTTTTAACCTCATTATATAATTAGACAGCACAAACTACAATTCCTGTTATCTTAAAACGTCCAACTGGAATTGGCCTGTTAAAGGCTATAAGAGATATAAAGGAATTCGATGAAATGCGCGTTGATATCAGCCGAAAAAGCATATGGCTCACCAAGTGATGCATAAATCACTTCAGTAAGCCATAACAAAGATCACAAAATTATTAACCGTAAAAAAGTTGCCAGTGAGCAAATCATAAGCCGAGTTCTGTCGTGGATGATCATCTATCTGGGACGGCTGTTGCCAGCGCGACTCATGCGACCTTACCCGGGAAGCAACGGCGGGCCGCCGCAAATGTTCCCCTATTCGGTCTTGCTCCAGGTGGGGTTTACCTAGCCGGCCGGTCACCCGGCCGCTGGTGCGCTCTTACCGCACCGTTCCATCCTTACCACTTGGGAAGTGGCGGTCTACATTTCTGTGGCACTTTCCTTGGGGTCGCCCCCACTGGGTATTACCCAGCACCCTGCCCTGCGGAGCTCGGACTTTCCTCAGACGCCACCTTTCGGCCCGGCGCCCGCGATCACCTGATTTACTCACTCAATTAACTATATTTATTATAACATCCCGATAAATAATATGCAAAGAAACCTCGGTTCATGGCAATTACAGACTTAAAAATAAGTAAAAGGATTAGTATTAGTTTCAGATAAAACAATTTTGACACTGAACTTACTCGTATGGCATTGTTGCTCCAGGTATTCTTTCAGTTTGGGCAGAACCACGGACTCGGTGCCATAATGACCTGCGTCGATAAAATTCAGGCCGGCTGTCAGTATTTCCTGAGCTTCATGATGTTTGATATCCCCGGT
>JGI11944J13513_1001082_pt1 | contig 23114 bp, 24 predicted proteins | sample TerdegcoTASludge_FD_13513 | JGI IMG/M metagenome (IMG submission 13513) | reverse complement strand
CTTGAACTTGTTCGACGAGTCGATGATGTCGCCATAGTCCTTCTTCGTCTGCGCGTCCTTGCTCAGCCACTGAAAGGCCTCGGCGCCACCGGCCACGATGGAGGCTGCAGTCGCCCCGCCTGACGCAACCGTGACCACCACCATGGAAACGGCGATAACGGTGTTCAGGAAGCTCGCACATGGATTCTTCCTGGCCACAGCGTCCTTGAAATCCCCATCCGCCTTCTGAACCTGCTGCCATACCTCCCAGTAAGTGGTCGCAATAGCATCCAATTGCTTTGAAACGTCTTGCAGCCTCGCATTAACCTCCCCCAGACGCGCCTTGCCGAGGGTGGCCACCTCCATCGCATTGCTGATCACCCTTTGAGCGGCAAGGCGGACGGTCTCAACCTGAACGTGCTCATCGCGCAGCTCGGCGACGTAGAACCGTGCGCGGGCACGGCTTTCCAGCATGCCGCGCAGGTTGTTGATGTGAAACTCGATAGGGCGTAGCGAGCAATAGACGCCCTGGATCCCTACTGGCGGCATGCCGGCAGAAATCCGTGCCAGTGTTGCAGAGAGCCGCAGCCGGATCTCCTGCATCTGGCCGTCGTCCGCCGAGTTGGAGATGGCAAACAGCCAGGCCGCGATGGCTGCGGCCTCTTCCTCGTTGCCGCGCAGGTGTTGAAGGTCGGCGTCGATGCCCAGCAGCTTGACGCCCCGCAGTGGTATGGAGAGGCCATGGCGAAAGACATCCCCTGCCGCCTCTGAGCCAATATGCCCCGCGCTTCCCTCGGGCGCAGCGTCGGCGATTGGCGAGGCGGGCCTACCGCGTGGGCCGTCAGGGTGCTTCCCTGCCGGGGAGCACCTGTCTCCGCCTCCAAATCGAAGCGGAACAACGATCTTTGTGCCTCGATCCGTTGGATAGCACCTCCACCGGGTTCCGCCGACACCTCCCTCACCGGGCGTACCTGGACTTCCATGCTTAGCTGCAGCGCTCGCCCCGCCTCCAGCAAAGCTGAAGCTCATGTGCTCGGACCCACTGTCCACGAAGTTCCGAATGAGCCCGCCATTTCCACCTGCGCCAGGGCGTCCCGCACGACCAGGCGGGCCAGCATCGCCGCCGGGCCCCCCTGGCTCGCTATCAACGTTGTCCGGATACCCCCTCTTCCCATTCGCACCGTTCGCTCCAGGCTGCGCCAATCCTCCCCGGCCGCCTACCGCGATGAGCGCCAATGGCCCATAGAGATCCTTGAAGAGAACTTCAATGCTGCCCGCATGCCCGCCGCTCCCTCCGTCCTTACCATCCTGTGGCGGAGCAGCGGCATCAATCGGCGTAGGAGGCCGAACCTGTGGCGCGTCTACCCCGTCAATGCCGGACACATTTACGGTGGCCTGCGACCCGCCAAAGGCCTTTCGCGCAATGAGCGTGACGGTAGCGCCCGGAGCAATGATTGGTGAATCCAAACGCAGGGTATCCGCGTGGACGACAACCCGCTTACGCCCGCCGATGCGTGGATTGATTTCTGACGCCCGGATGTCAGTGGCGCAAATTTCGAGAATATTGTCGTCGTCGTATATGACTCGATCTTCCGCGATCCGAATGGACATGCTGACTCCTCCTGGTGGTTGAGGAGGTCATATTGATCACGGTTACAAAAGTTTGCAATAACGCTTCTACCCGGGCTGCTGGCACGAGCGCATCTGCAAGCTGGGGTCATCGGAAGGCCCAATCAGGTGCTGGCGCTGGGCTATCGCTACGAACGGAACTCATCGAAACAGAACTCAGGCGCTACGAGCTGCAGCGCGAGTCGGGGCGAAAGCTAAATTCAGCCAAATCAGCAAATCATGTTTGATGGAGCACAGGGTCGCCCCCACCATCGAGCAGTACGAACGCACCGCATTCATCACACCGGGATGATCTCGCCCCACTCCCAAAACTCAATGCTGGGTAGCCCCTTGGCATTCCCATTCACATCGCAAAAGAAGTCGATGCCCGCGCCCTCCTCGTTCACCAGCACCACCTGCCCCTGTTCTCCACCGCGAGACAGGTACTCCCCCTGAACAGTAAGGTAGTCGCCTAGCTTCACGTCCTTGGCCCATTCGGGCATGGTGCAGATCATTTTGACTTCCCTCCTCAAGCTGTACCCATGCAGGCAGCGACTTCGGTCTGTTGGTCGCGTGTCGCACGCCGCCACCCTTGCGCTGTTCCCACCAATACTTCCCCGGTCTCCATGTCAAGGGCTGCCCACTTCTGCGGGCAACGGGTGTCCAGTGAAAGCGGGGGAACCGGACACTGCAACTCGGGCACTTCCCGCCCGCTTCGCAAGATCCTCTTCGTGGCCACCTTGACCCAGTGGAGGTGAGCGTGGCGCTGGATGGCGCCCGACTTGGCCATCTCGACCATGAGCGACTGAGCAATCTGGTCGGCACGGTCGCGCGACCGGGGAGTCGTGTGCGGGTAGATGGCCTGAGCCAGCTGCTGACGCCGGAAAGGCCCGTCCAGGGCATCCATAAAGGCGGAGGCTGCTCGCCGATGGTTGGGGCGGATAGTGGAACTGGTCATACGGTATTGTCCGCGCCTGCAGCGGCGATCTCTTCCCTGGTGAGACAGACGCTTCGCTCCGTGCCCTTCACCATGATGCTCAATGTGCCTTTGCGCGGGCCTGTCTTTGCCACCCTGAACTCCGCTCCCTTGACGCACATCACGCGCCAATCCTCGGGCCGCTTGCCCAGCCAACCCGCCTCGAAAAGCCGGAAGTTTTCGGGCACCGGCGCCAGCTTCTCCAGCGCCAGCTGGCCGTATTGTGTGTCCGCGAAAACATCCACTGTCATATCCGAGCTCATCCGCGCCTCCGGTTCCGCAAAGTTGAAATCCAAGCAAGCAGCAAGAACGCTGCAAGTGAGCTACTCCACCGTATAAGAAGGTCTACCGTCGTCAGTTGGCAGCCCTCAGAGCAGTCCCACAGGAGCCATACCATCGCCCAGGCCGCTGACAGGCTGAGGAACAGGATTGCCTTCGTCATAGGTTTAGTACAACTCTCAACAAATATACGATCAATTAATTGCCAATTTTAATTGTATCTTAATTGCTTGAAATCTCCCAGTATTGTTCAATTGTTGGTTTGGACCTCTGTTTGCTGGTCAGGTAAACGACCTCTGTTACTCGCCCTCTTGAGGGGGCCGAGCATGCGCTAGAATCCCTGCATCTTTCGCACAGGATTTGCCTGTCGTAGTTCTCCAAGCTGAGGAGCAGAAATCAGCAATTTTCACGTTCGGCGTTGCCGGATGTTCTACAAACCCGCGCGGGACAGCTTCCCGCATGGGGGGTGGTTCCGGGCTTTTTTCTGGGGCCACTATGAAAAGTGTGAACAGCAGCCGCTATGCGCTGCTACTGACCTCCTTACCGCTTGCGGCCAGAGGTCTCAAGAGCTACCGGCACCCCTCCGTCTTCGGATGGGTGATGATCGGAGCCACAGATGATGCTGACGCTCTTCGGGAAGCCGCAACGAGTGTCGATAGCCCATCCATGATGCTGCTGCAGAGGTGGAACGGATCCGCCTATCAAAACTGCACTCGCCAGTCGGCGGCGTAGCCATCCTCACCCTTCCTCGACCAGCGCCAGTAGGCTGGTCTGCGATTACCTGAGGGCTTGGCCTCAGCATCTACCCAGAGAGGTCTGCAGATCGCTGCACAGCTTAAAACGCCTACAGCCCCTCCGCAGCGAGGTGCTTAGGCAACCATCCGCTCCCCGCTGATGGCCTGATGCGGCGGCTGCCCGCGCCTTCGGCAATGCAGCTACTACCGCCTATGCCTCCCGGCTTGGGCATCTCAATCCCACCGGGGACCGCATCCCCAGCGTGGGCGATGTGTACCCGGTTTTTCACATAGGAGAAAGACCATGGACACCAACATCACTCTCGAAACCACCCACCAGGTGCTCTACGTTCCCGCCAGCGCCAGCGACCCGCATCCGCGCTTGGCGGATGACCTGGTCACACTGGAGGATGGCCGCGTGATTGGTCGCTACACCAGGATGACCAAGGAAGAACTCAGCACGCGCATGAAGACTGAGCTGCTGGTGACCGAAAGGGACACGTTCAGCAGAATGCAGGACGACAGCTACGTGACAGAGCCCAGGCTCATCACCGAAGAACGCTTCCAAGAAGCCTTCGAGTGCTTGCCCCCGCTACGGTGGGAAACGCACCTGGGCGTCGAGAGCTTCCGCTTCATGGAGCATTCCTGCGGCGACATAACCACCATCTTCGCGCGCACAGGCGACCAGTTTTGGGAGTTTGAGGACCGGTTCAACATGAGCCGCGACGACTTGGCGCAGAAGGTGCTTGCCGCTGCCAACGCGGCATCGGCCCAGCACATTTCCGAATGAGAACCAAGACAAAGGAACTCGCCATGGAAATTGAATCGCTCATGTGTGTCAGCACAGCTCACCCGGACATCGTGAAGCCCGTTCGCGGCTTGGCTTGCTGCTGCTGCGGAGGGAGCATCACAGGTCGACAATTCCACAATCAGGACACAGGCCATGGCCTGGGCGACTGCTGTGTGGAGTTCGTCAAACCCAGAACCGAAGACATGGAACGGACCTACGGCGTTGAGGGAGTGCACTACCTCCTCGATCCCTTAGTTCTCGTTCGTGAGTCGGAAGCCCGGGGGTGGACGAAATGGAGGATCAGCCTACGCCTGACGGACCGCTGCGGATTGCTCAATACACCGGACCCTGAAAAGCGTCCGGCATTTTCCAGACTCCAGAGCGATCCCGTTCTTCTCAGGAGCCTGCAGGCGCAAATGCCCTGGAACGTCTCATCCATCGTTCGCAAGGACGGTGTTTGGGGCATCCTGTTCGAGGTTCCCTTCGCCACAGTCGAAAGCGAGACAGGCAAGGTTGACCCGCAGGATCCCTGGTACTTGAGCCTCCCTTTGCAGGAGGAAAAGTCCAACCAGATCCTGAGCGCCTTTCCAAAGCTCGCCTACGCCTTCCCAGGCGTGCTGTTCGCGGTGCCTGATCGCGAACACGTCGAGCTGGGACGCACAACGGCCTGGGCATTCGTGCCTCATGGCCTGCTTGATGCGATGCAGCGCTTTGACCTGATCGGCGCCCTGCGCCAGCTCTAAGCCTTGTCCCTGGCCCCACCGAGCCAGGAAACACGGCCGAGCCTTCAGCGCGCAATCAGGCCAGCCCCACAGCTGGTCGGCGCCTGGGCAAGACCTGGAGAACTGGGTGAGTGTCAGCGTCTTCGCCAGTGGCGCTGGCGCTGAACAACCACTACATCTTTTGGGAGGCCCCAGAAGCACTTCCCTCCTGACCGCAAGGGCAGGAGGGCTTTCCAAAGCATCAACGCCCGCGCAGGCCTGGTGCTTTGGAAAGCATTCAACTCCTCGGCGTAACGCCTTGGGCTGATACGGCAGCTGGCCGTGCTTTGGCAACCAGCAAATCCGCACCTTCGGGTGCTTTCCTAAAACCCACCGGGGATGCGAAGTCCTCAGGGGTTTCGCTCTTCGGTCCTCTTCACAGGAGTTCTTGATGAGTGTTCTTTCTTTTCCCCAGCGCGGCCCTTGGGGTGATGCCAAGTGGCGCGGCAATTGCTCTGGATACGTCTACAAAACGATTTTTGAGCAGCTGCGCCCAGCGGTCTTCGTAGATCCCATGTGCGGTTCTGGAACCTCCATCGAGGTTGCAAGGGAACTGGGCATTGAGGCCTACGGCCTCGATCTACACAGCGGGCACAACGTACTTCGGGACAGTATCCTGGACGCTGTTGGCAAGCATGCTGATCTCTGCCTCTCACATACACCCTACGGGGACATGGTGATCTACTCCGGTGAGGTGTGGGGCTCCCCTCATCCTGACGACCTTTCCCGCTGCACCAGCGAAGCAGACTTCCACGAGAAGCTTCACATCGCGCTCCTTAACCAGCGCGATGCGACGAAACCTGGCGGCTACTACGGGACGATTGTTGGCGACAAGCGCAAAAACGGCGCCTATGTTTCCTACCAGGCGGAGGCCATCGCGCGAATGCCTTCGCAGGAGTTGGCGGCCGTGCTGATCAAGCAGCAGCACAACGTCATGTCGGACACTCGTGCCTATCGCGGCATGAGGCTGCCCAGATTGACACACGAGTACATCCTTCTTTGGCGCCGCCCTGAAGTGATCACCTCGTTCTTGTCCGACCTGGCAAGCATGGCCAAGCAGCAAGCGGCTCGGCTTACTTCCACCTGGAAGGCACTGGTGCGAACGGTACTGGTGAGCCTCGGCGGCAAAGCAACCCTGTCCGAAATCTATGCGGTCGTGGCCAAGAACGCTCCCGAGCGTCTCTCAGCCAACCCGCATTGGCAAGCAAAAGTACGTCAGACGCTGAACCAAAACCAGTCCTGCTTTGCACCGGTCGCGCGAGGCGTCTGGTCCTTGGCGAGCTGATCGAACTTTAGGTGGATTGCGTCGTTGGCCAACGGCCCCGCATCCACTGAAACTGGTCCTTCCAATCGCAACCCAGCCCCCACCCGTCCTCGGACGGGTGGGGAAAACCCATGACGGGCGCATCAGCCCTCAGGGTAGGTGCCCGTCTTTTTGACCACAGGAGAAAAGAGAATGGAAAGCACCGTTTACCAAGCTACCGCCGCAGACCGCGCATTCGAGAACTACTACTTCGGCAACGGAGTTGAGGTTGCCGATGTCTCTGGCTGGGAATACACCACCCCCGGCTACGAGCGGACCCGCAAGGTCTATGTCGAAACCGAGATGGAGGATGACGGGCCCGCCCCGCGCTGCACCCTCAATTTCACAGTGCGCTTCGACCCTGCGACAGGGGCACTAGTGGAAGCTACGGCCACCGACAGCAAAGGGCAGACCTGGGGCACGCTGGCAGCAGTCGTCATCCTGCAGCTGAAGGAGCTCGCCACCCAGATCGATCCAGATACTCGGCCGCCGATTGTGCCTGTGCACCTCGATGGAGACAGGCTCAACCGCTTCGTCGTCGTCCAAGGGGACGCCTCTGATCTCAAGGAAGTTACGATGACGACCCCTGACCCGAAGTCCACGGAGGCCCTGCAGCTCCGCACGCAAGCGCTGGCCCTGCTGGAGGAAGCTCAGCAGCTTGACGGACTCAAGCCGTACACAGTCACACATTCGCACTGCGCCGGCAACTCGACCTACATCATCTGGGCGGCCTCCATGCCCAGTGAGGAGCAGGCAAAATCGGTGCTCGACTCCGAATTTGAACCTTGGCGAGACGAGCACCTCACGGTCGAAGGCCATCATTTCTTGGACGAAATGGCGGGCGCGTCCGTGACTTCTCGACTCCCCGACATCCTGGAAAGCTTCTCCGCTCTTGCCAGTTCAGAAGAGACCTGCGCGTCCTGATCTAGGCCCCAACCAAAGCCCCTCGCCTGCTCTCTTGAGCAAGCGTGGGGCTTTTTCCTTTTCAGCTTCTCACTCTTGCCTGGCGGAACGGCACCCCGTAGAATCCGTCCCGCCACCTCCGGACGCAATCGGGGGGCCGAGTAGGCAAGGCCTTGATCTTTCATGATCCTAACTCTCCCTTTCGATCTCTAGATTGCCGGGTTGCTTGTTGTATGCGTCCACGACTTCAGGCCTCTATACCCGGCTCACTGGAGTATCAAAATGGAATTTCACTTTCGCAATGACGAGGCTTTCGCCGGCCGCGTCCAAGTCTCGCGCCTCGCGCGCAGCATCAAAAAGCAACTCCGTCCCGATGCCTCTCATGATGAGTGTCTGGAGCTTGCATCGCGCCTACTGGGCTGTGACAGCTACTACGACTTGCGCAAGCGAGCCACCGATCCCGACATTAGCGGCTGGGACCGCAAGGACGCTGTAAAGCTCTTACAGTCCGAGGCCATCAAGCGAGGCTCTCGTTTTCCGGGCAAGCTCCCTCCACGCTTTGACATGCGCTGGCAGCGCCAAGCCTTCAAGCTCGTTGAAGAGGCCTTGAACAGTGTCCGCCCTGGCAGCCTAGAGGTCGTGGCTTTGGTCGGCCCTCCCGGCAGCGGCAAGACGCTGCTGGCTGCACACGTTGTTGACCAGAAGGGCGGATTTCTCGTTGACGTGGGCCAAGCCTCGCTCATCGACATGCAGTACATGCGGTTCAAGGAAAGCGACAAAGTGCTCGTATTTGACCAGTCGTCTGAACCTGCCCCCGCCTTCTCGGATCGCCGTGCCATTGGCGCTCCAAGGCTGGCGCCTACAGAGCTCACCACGCTGAGCTCTCTTGCCAAGGAACGGCGAGTGCGTCATACCGAGCTTCCCCTCGACTCCTATCGGGATGTCGGCATGATGGGGTCGGGCACGACGACTTTGCGCGAACGTTTGGCGAAGCACCCAGGCCTCGTCTTGGTAGCCACGTTCGCAACCGAAGACGAGGCCGTGAACGCGGTCCGCAGCACCGCACGGATTCTCACCACAGACCCTGCGCTCACCTATCAGCGCAACTGGCAACGCGTGCACGTGGTTTCGCTGGAGGAAATGCGCCGTACGACCATTGACCTCCCGCAGGAGCCGTCCTCTTTGACGCTCGGCGCCTAACCCCGACTCATGTGGAGCAAAAGCCCCGAGGTCAACGCCCCGGGGCTTTTTCCATGGCTGTGCCACGGACTTTTCCCAACCTTGCCCGCGCCGCCAACAAGCGAAGGCATTCCGCGACCTGGCATGTAGTTTCGTAGCGGTCCAGCGCCAGCTCCGACGCCGGCGCCGGCGCCGGCGCGATGTGCATACCCAGGCGCACCGATCCAGCTGGACGGGGCTCACTCACATTGCAGAGCCCATACACGCGCGCCGGACCACCCGTTCCGGCGCCAGGCTCACTGGGTTGGCTGCTCGTGCTCCAGACGCTGACGATCCGCCTCGGCGGCCATTCCGTCCCTGACGGCTGACTCCACGATCTCCCAAGCCTCTTCCCTGGTGCGCAGACGACCGAACACGCGCCTCACTTTGACTTGGCGAGGGTTGCCACCCACCGTAACCATCCAGCTGCCCACGACGTACTGGGCATTGTTCCTTCGAGGGTCGGTGATTTCTTGGATGCTCAGAAGGCTCCCACGCTGCTGCTTGGTGTAGCGGTCCCGCACTCGCATGTAGGGGTCTAGCCCCTGCTTGGCATACGCCTCGTCGCGATGAAACTGGGCCTCAATCAACGCGCCCTCGGGCCCTCCGTAGTCACCGAAGCCGAAGAAGGTAATGCCTGACCCGCAGATCCCTGGCAACTGCACGCGCCATGCCCCCCAGGAAGGGTGGAAATCGATGTGCTTGAAGCTCGGATGAGGCGGCTGACGCCCTGAGGCCTCCACCTTGCGTCGGAGGCCTTCTAGGACGTTGGGGTCGTATCGGCCGTTCATGATCCGCTTCGGACCATGGCCATGATGGCGCTTTGCGGTCAACGTTCGTCCTTTCGACGAGGTTTCTGGGCCGTCGTCAGCTGAAGCCCCGCGCACCTGTTGTCGACGGCAACACCCTGTCTTAAATTGCCACGCTTCCGTGGAATCATTCGCTGTGCTCCTCCGTAGAGCCACCGGTCACATGGATTTTATTCTCCCCGCCTTTATTTTCAACAACAAGATCAAAGGTGCGCGCCACTGGATCAATCGTCAAACGGACCCTTGATTCAATCGGCAAATTCAATATCTTCATTAGTCTCTTGCCGATATGAAATCTACAGTTAGATCCGAATCTGTATGTTCTCAAAACCACTCCCTTTACTGCTACGTGCGCGTAATTACCTTCTATTGGAAACGCGGCTGGGAAATTCATAGAGAACGCCCCCGCACCTTCCTCCCAAATAGCTCTATTTACGGCGCCGCTGAAGCTGAAAGGACGTGAAAAATCAAATCTGTCCCACGCCAATACTGGCTCGACCTCACCAGTTTGAATACATCTTTGCTGAACTTGGCGCTTGGTCAAAGTAGAACTGCTTTTGTATACCCCACCGCGTACCCGAGGCCGTGGCTTTGGCTTTGCCAGACGTTCTCGCTGCCTTGACAAGGCACTTTGCAATGAGCTACTGACGACGGTTCGCCCACGAACCCCATAGACACCCCTGACAACTTTCTTTATTACATACGATAATGGAATAACTGCGCGATTTATCCCGGCATCAACGAGCTCAGAGAACAGCGCTAGATCACCATTCTTTTCTATAAAATCGATGATTTTCTTCTCAGTTTCATTGATCAAACCGTCCATCGCAATAGGTTGAGCGGCGGAGATGTATCCTTTTTCATTGCGCGTGATCCAGTCCATGCTCGCCAGCCAAAGCTCTACTATACAAAGTGGGACAGGAAACTCAACTCGACTCTTACTACCGAAATCACTCCAATATTCGTAGTAAGCTCGAATACCATCGAGCAATTCGTCTACTGGAATTCCTTCTGGATTAAGCGCCAACATCTTGCGCAGTGCTAGCTTAATTTTTACGCTTGATTCGACATCTACACAAATCCAGCCATCTTTAGCTTCGAGCTCCTTAAATCCAGGCAACGCCCGGAATGCGGAAAATAGTTGCTCACGCGTCAGCTCAACATTGGCCTCGTCAGCCATATATTTGGCCACCCGCAAGTAGGAGGTGCATCCAGCCGTAACGCACTCATCTATAAGAAATTTGATGGCGATTTCCATCCACGGCGGAGCGCTGCTATCTTTCAAAATAGCAATACGGCTCTCTCTGTTCTTATTGCCCGGAAGGCCCGCAAAGTCGATTTGGGCGTTAGCGGAAGCAAGCGACAATCCGATTGCATCACCCAACTCCATTGCTCCGAGCAATGAGAAATTTGGGCCGAGCAATGGACTCAATCTCTTCTGAGCATCAATAAGGGGTAACGGCGCTAGCCGTAAGGCTTGCTCCAAAACATTTCGAAGGCGAGGTGCTGCAACGCTTCGACTGTGCAATTCATATAAGATCTTATCGAATACTCCCCGCCCCTCCTCCTTGAGAAGAAATATTCTCTTCGTCTTATCCCTTGGCAACCTATAGAGTCCGTCCTTTGTCGCTTGCACAAACCAGTCGATCCAAGTTCTCGCTTCATCCTCATCAGTCGGCCCCTTGCGAAGATGTGGCAAAGTTGCTTGCGCAATGTCGAACACCTCTTCCTCCACAGTCATCGAGTCGGCTGCCAGCAAGCGATCAAATTGCGCAACGGCGACCCGAGGCAGTTGTGACTCTTTGAGGTAGATCTTTACCCACTCGACAAGGGTGGCGAATACAAACCCTGGAAAACGGATGTCTTGTCCGTCAAGCGATTGAACCCACTCCTTCTGCAGCACAGACTCGACACTGGCTCTCCATGCTTGGCTGACAGTTAGCAACTCGTAACTACCTTCATAATCCGAGTCACTTTTCCAATAAAGTGCCTCAAGCTTCGCCAGAATCTCAAGGATCTTCACAACATTGATCTTCAAGCTCGAACGAAGCTGAGAAGTGGTCAAACGAGGGAATTCTTCTTCGGATGAAAGGCGATTAACGAACCACTCCATTCTTGCGAACTCTGACGATCCTAGGGCCTTTTGCCAACCTGCTGTCAGCCTTACGCCCGTCGGCACTTTGCTAAAACCAACTCCATTATCGTTTTCCTCTGCCCAGGCTTTTGTTTCTACCAATACTTCGCGAATGGCTTTCGCAACTAATTGAGTTGGAAGAGGTTCGCTCCATGCTAGCAATGACTCACGCTTGAAATCACCAGCGGAGGATTTGATAACCGGGCTGAAACACTGAATAGCAAAGGATGGCACCACACCAGCATGCCGCCCCTCTTGGGGAGCAGGAGCCGGAAGCGGTATTTTTGGCTGCATTGATTTACTCATAACTTAGCAAAGACCAGCTTTCAGCAGCATTCGGGCTAAAAATCCGACCACGCTCCCCAATGGATTCTCTGTCCGAATCAATCAGAAGAAACCCTCCCCAGGGATCTGCTATTGATTCAATTTTTAGAAACGATTTAACCAAAATAATTGCAATTTGTCAAATAATTCAACTCAATTTCTGAACCATTGCTGCAATTACTACGTATCGAATTGCCCGAAGCATCTGGGCCTCGGACCCTTGCTGCATGCTCGACGGCGCGCGTGATGCCGGATGAACATGTCCTCCCTGCAAGAATTCTTCAATCAATGCATCGGCATGGCTCAAAAGCTTTCCGACCATCTCTTCCAGGATGCGCTTCGCCGCAGGAACTCCGATACCGATGGCCTCTCCCGCCGCTAACATCTTGTCCTTTGAGACCTCGTCAAAGACAGATGCTCCCGGGATGGGTGGGTGCAATGGCTCCCTGGGCCATATAGCCTGAGAATCCGCATAAATTGGCGTTACGTACACGGAGGTAGAAAGAAGGTCATAGAAAGGCGCCAGCGCTATGCCATCACCCGTGACCAAGAAGCTCAAGTTCTTCAGATGAGCATCTGAGTTTCCAACGAGAGTGTTGAAAACCAGCCAGCGATATAGCAGCAACCTGGTGCTGGCCTTGCTGCGGCACATATCGCTCAGCTCTCGCAAGGTCTCCACATTCGCATCGTTGTACTTGTTGCCCGAGGACAGCGAAAGCAGCTGGCACGCATCGAGGACGTGTTTACGCTGCCACTCCACTTCGTGCTCTGTCCGGAAGCGGTCGAAGCGATCAATGATGTAGACGGGCTCCGGCGCGTAGATCATGTGCACCTCTGGTACCGGGAGCCTCAGGCGTGCCGCCAGCTTCATCGTGAAGGTTTCGTTTACCACTGAATGGGGATAAGCCTCGGCCTGGGAATCGGGCTTCAGGATGTGTGACGAAGCGCTGCCAGGTAGTGGTTCGGCCAGATCCCCCGTCTCCTTGTCGAAGAACACGACCATCTTGTGCTGCGCCCCCGCCAGAGACATTCGCTTGGGCGCCTCGCTGCTCAGGGACGCACGCGGCAGGCGCTGGATGCGCTCAGACAGCTGGTCGAGGGCGAGTGGCTTGCTGCCCAGAGCCAAGGGNTGAGCTCCCGCCACTCTAAGCACCAGTGAACCAGCTGACTCCTGCCCAAGGGCGGCTAAAAGGCCAAAGGCATCTGCCTTGGGCACGTTCATCTCCTTGGAGAGAAGCGCGCGCATCCCTTCCTCCGGCAGCAGGTTGTCGAAAAACCACTGCACCGGCCGCGTCGTTGAGCCGTCCAGGTGCTGCTGTTGAAACCTCCCGATAGCTGGCGAGAGGTCAAAGGACCTAGGATTCTCCAGCCACTCCCTCCGGTAATCGAACCCCCAGATGTCCGAGACTTCTTTTAGGTCGCCGATTACTTGGTCATTGAGCACCACTTCCAATTGCCGCTGGTTCATCCGTCAGCCCTTCGTGAATTTGGGGATCGGAATCAATTTCTGGTGAACGTTCTTGTTGACAACCGGCGTCATAGGCGCAATGGAACGAGTCGATGCGGCGTTCGGGATCTTGTGGACGACGTCTAAATTCTGAAACACCTCCTCAGGGATATCTAGGTAGATCTTGATCCCCAGCTCATCCAGCACCCTCAAGATCCGCCCGATTTGCGCGGTGGGCTTCCCGCGCTCTACATCGCGTAGGAACACGTGGCCCACCCCCGCCGCGCTCGCTGCGTCGTCTTGTCGCAGGCCGAGGGCCTTCCTGACGGCAAGGACTGCCTCGCCGAGTTCCGCCGTTGTGTGAATAGGATATTGCATAGCCAATCGATGAGTTCGCATCGATTTTAGCAGCACAGCGCGCTAACCGGCAGGAAATCGAACCGATCACATCGTTTTGGCCAACCCGTAGCCTAACCAGCCATACAAACGAACAGATCGAATCGTTTATGGGCTACGGAGCGGTCTCTTCCTTCGGAATCGATGAGCTCGGTTAGATTGAGCGCATAGGGGCCTAGGGGCCTAGGGGATAAGCAGCACGCACCCCTTGCGTGCAGCCGTGCCGCCTCAAGGGATGTGCCACCAGTAGGCGGCCAAGGCACAAACGTTGATCACCACGGCGCACCAGAACCATCCCTGGTAGGAGATCTTGCTGGTCTTGTGGCGCAGGAGCTGCTGGGCGATGACGCCGCCAGGCCAACCTCCAGCAACATCCAAAAGCAACAAGCTCCGCTCCCCCAGGCGCCGACGCCGCCCCACAGCGGATCCCTTATCGATCGTATAGGCCACGAAAGACAGGATGCTGGCGCAGGCATAGGCCTTGATCAAAACACCAGGCAGAGCACCCGATCTCCAGCCCACCCACAGCGCCACCGCCAGCGCTGCAGCTGCCAGGTAGGAGAACAGTTTTAGGGTGATCGATGCGAATGGATTCATGTCTTGGTTTGCCATGTTCGGTTGGGGGTACCGCGCCGTGGAACGTCTGCGGCATCAAAGGAAAAAAGGGGCGCAAGTGGGATGGGGCCGCGTCACCGCGACCAAAGGGCCAACGAAGCCCGAAGTGCGGCGGTGCGGCGGTGCGGCACGGCGCGCCCACGGCCACACGCGCAAAGGGTCGATGAAAAAAATACAACCGAAGAATTCGATTTCAGAATGGCTGTCAAGCGCCCCCTAGACTACGCCAGCGCCAGCAACCAGCCTCGATATCGAGACACCTCGCGAAGAGAAGGAACGGGCAGGCAGGGCTGGTGGAAGCAGCAGATTCGCGCGTACTGCGCCGAAAGCGTGGCTCCTACCCAGCTCCTCCAACACCGTGCCAAGTGCCTGTATCTCGTCAAGCCGCTCCAGCCCGCCTGCCCTGGCCCCCGCATGCGTGAAGTAGTTGGACCAGGGGCCTCGCCAGGCCCTCAGGGTGCTCACCAACGGCTGGAAGTGCGTGGCGCACAGACCGCCAAGCCCGCCTACGGCAGCGGCCAGCGCATCTGCAGCGTCCGAGCCGTCGCGTATCCCAGCGTCCGTGTCGTAGATGCGGCGCACGCCTTCGGCCGCTTCCAGTGCATCGGACAGTGCCGGGAAACTCGCGCGCCACATCTCCAAAGCTGAAAGATGCTCCCCCGTCATATCGCGCAGTCGCTGCTCCAGGATCAGCCCGTCATCGAGCAGATGCTTGTCGCGCACTTGTCGCGTAACGTCGCGGCGCACAGCACGGCGAACGCCTTGCACGGCTCTATCGACCATCCCCAGAACATGGGGCTTGTCCAGAAATGGTACGGCGTCAGGCAGTACCAGCTCCACGGCTGCCAGGGCAGGGCCAGACGGGCCCAGAGAGACGAAGCCTACTTTGTGCCGATCATAGACCTCGGCAAGGTAGGCAGATAGCGCTGCAGCTTCCTCCCTGTCCACAAGACCGACCAGCGTTCCAAGCTCTGCATTTACGGCCGCCACACGACAAGCCTGGTGTACTTGCACGTTCACAAGGGCAAGGACCGTGGGGGGCAGAATCCGCATCGCGCTCTCAATTTCGCGAATGCAGTCCCCGAAGACCTGTCGCACAGTGGCCTCCGCAATTTGCAGATCTCGCGCGATGGCCACGAACGTGCGAATGCGCCCTTGCTCTCCAATCCAGCGGCGAAGCCGCTTGGTCATATTGTGGTGTTCGCTCGTGTCGGGCAGGGGCTGCTGGAACAACTTGCCGCAGACCCCTTTGTTCTTGCATCGCAGTCGGCGGGCCGTGGCCACGATCTCGACGCGCTTTCCTCTTCGCGGCATGTCCAGAAGGGTCACGCTGCGCTGTCCCCAGGCACCAACTTCGCGGGAGCGACAAAAGGGGCAGTCGTGGGTACCAGCCAGCACCTCTGCGTGGAGTCGAATCACAGTGTCGGACTCTTCGCAAAACGACACCTTGTACATCGGAGAAATGCCAGGAACATCGGAGCAGGGACGGAAACTCACATCGAGATCCTGTCATTCATCGAACGTACGCCCGCGCACAAAGCGAGGCCTCGCAACTGGGTGGCCAGCGCACCCAGCGCCAGCACGAAGGGGGCGCTCTTGTCGTCGCACATGGGTTTGCATTCGGGCATTCCAATCCGCACTTCAGTGCTTCAAGGCAGTGAGGTCGATGACTGGGCCTGCGAACTGCGCACCATCCGCCCGCGAGACCATTGCAGCCTTCGCATCTGCTAGGCTTTTCAGCACAAGCTGCCGGAATGCCATGGCGTTGGGCTGACTGGCTTTGAAGCGCGCGATCAATTCCTCGCGCGAGAAACCCATCATGCGTCCCGTGAGACTGGATGCCATCATGTCGGCCATGAGGCCATAGATGTCTGCACCCTCTAGAGCGGCCTCCCTTGCCACCTTGACGAGCCTAGACAGCTTGGCTGGGTCGATGTGGTACTCAGTACGACCGACACCTGTGGCCACGAAGACGTGCGTGAGGAAAGGTGCATAGGAGCCTACGTTCTCCGGCGTCATGCCGCTGGCAATGGCCAGCACCCCGGACCTACCCATTGAACGGATCTTCTCGATGTCTGGGGCTTGCCCCGTGGCGGCCCCGCTGGTGGTAGGAACAAAACCCGCCAGGCGTGCCTGATGAGCAGCCTCGACCGGATCTGGCTCTGGCTCCTGGTACTTGAACGCCACGCCGGCAAACAACGTCATCTGCGGATGCACCCGGGCAAAGTCTTGCAGCTGCTGACCCATCTCATCCAAGCCGCGCGAGGTCACCCCCATCGCATCGGCCCACACCCAGCTCAACCCCAACTCCTGAGCGCGCTTGGCGGCATCTATCGCAGACATAGAAAGCAGATTCACCCCGACCGGGAAAAGGCGAGAAGCACGCTGGGCGGCGCCAGCAACTTCCAAAAGCTCTTCGTCCTTGCCGGCGTGGGAGATGAGCATGACACCATCGGCATCACATTCGATCGCTAGCTTCGCTTCCGCCAGGGTCGTTTCAAGGTCACGGTGATGTATCACGGGAATGATCAAGGGCTTGAGCATGGTTGTCTTCTGGCGTCAGCGGCTGGTGGCTGGCGCTGGCCACTCGCAGCGCCAGCCGCATGATCAACCACAAAACGCGATATCAAAACGTTGTCTGCGTGAGTGCTTCAGGCTTGAAGGTGCCGGAACACGATGCGCGCACGATCTGGACTTCCTTCAGGGAACTCTACTGTCACTCGATCCCCAGCAACGATCGCTACCTCCCAACGACGCATCGCCTTATCTACACCGCTGGAAATATGCAGGCCGTTGTCCAGTCGGACTTCGAACCGGCCGCCCTCACCCACCGCTTCTACACGGCCTCTATGTGAAGTGATGTCATCACGCAAACTCATAGCTTCCTCGATTTCCGAAAATGAACGGCCTGCCAGCGACAGCTCGCCGAATCCAGCCAGGTGCAGGCACGATATCCAGGCCGGTGCCCCCCAGGTCAGTGTAGAACCTAAGACGAGCCATCTTGGGGCGAGTGGTACGGGCGCTGTCACATGTGCAAGCGCAAGAGCGCGGCTTGAATACGACTGGCAGACCGGCGCCAGCTTCGCGAGACTGCGACCGTAAAAGCCAGATGAAAGAGGTGCGGAGTTTGGTCAAACGCATAACCTTGGCGGTTCTAAAAAGCAGGGTGAGAAGCCGAGTCAGAGGGCTTCGTCGCACGGAATGATGAGCAGCCGCTCGACACCCTGCGGAGGCTGCGGCGCATCAGGCCTTTCGTGTGAGGGAACAAGCATGCTCCCGCGAGATGTCTCCGTTTGAGTCATGGCCGCGATAGCCTCCGCGCGGTTGAGGTATTCCGAGGTCGAGCTACTCATGCCGATGCCGATCTCCGGCCTAGGGCACTCAGGCAGCTCGGCGTCAATCGGTGCCACATCGAGCCAACGCGCATACCGAGGAGCGGCCACACCCCCGTCTCGGCTGTGCGAGGAATAAGTCACAAGCCTCGCATGAACGGGGCAATAGCCCTGTGGTTGCTCGATGCCCAACATGGCGTCGATCAGGAGCTTCCCATTGGCATCAATATGAGCTTCCGGGTGCCAGATCCTGCAGAAGCGTGACGCATCCTTGTGCCACTTCTCATACCAGTCTGCCATGAGGGCGCTGAGCGGCGGACGAGCGGCTTGGGATACCGATTTGATTGCCTGGGCCTTGATGTAAGGCGACTCTCCTGAAAACGCAGAGACATCCAGCTCGATGAGCTGCCAGTCACTGCGAATATCCCGCGCACGGTTCCAGAGTGACTGGAACTTTTCTTGGTCTGCGAACGATCTCGACATCTGTCGCTTGATCTCCCGGATGTACCCCGCGCAAAAGTCATCGTCAGGGACCAGCGAAGCCAGCACGCGATAGGCGCGCCTGTTGGCAATGCACAGGTAACCCATTTCGCCTGTGTTCTTGTGGCTCACCAGGGCGATGGGAAAGGCCAGAACAGGCAGCACTACCGATGTCTTGGACGTGTCCAGGGAGTCCCGCAGGGCAGCAAGGTAGTCGGCGGCCATCTGCCCAAACGTAGCTGTGTCTGGCGTTGAAAGGAAGGGGGCAACTGACTGCTCAAAACGCTCGCAGAGCCCCATGATTTCCTGCTTGCGCTCGAAGGAGCTGAAGTTCGAATCGCGTACCCACTCCTGCGCTCCCGGCCATTCGTGCTGGGTGGTCTCGGATGCTGCCTTGGACGGCAGCAGCGCCCACTTACGCGATACCTCGGTGAAGCGGGTCTTGGTGTGTGTCAGCGTTATCCGGTGCACCCACGCATGCGGCATCAGGCGGTTGTCGCATTCATCTTCCTGGGGTGCCGCGTACAGCACGTGCTTTGACTTGCCCGAAAGCACCAGGCGCAGCGGCGCGTATCCCTGGCGCTCCGCGAATTCTTGCACCTGAGCAACCAGGCCCATGCCTTCGCGCGAGAGCGAAAACATCTGGTCCAGCAGCCTCCGCCATTCGGCCGTCGCCTTCTGTTGGGGGTGCGGCAGCGGCTTGCCACGGTGTGCGGCCCGCCAGGCGATCACCGCCCGGTGGACCAAGGCAGGACGCTCATGCTCCGGGCCCACGCAGCCATCATTCAAGGCTTGCAGCAACGCCTGACGGGCCGGTTCTTCGGCAGCGCGCTCGGCCTCCACAAGCTTGAGCGCTTGTTTGAAAAACCTGATGTACGAGAGGTGATTGACGCGCGTATTCCTGTGATGGATATACCAGCGCAAATCCTCAGGCTCCACCGCATCAAGCACGAGATACGGCATCTCTTCGTGATCCCAATAGTTCGGGCGAAATTTCGAAACGCGCACTTTCGCGTTGAACTGGCGATCACTACGGTATGAGTCGATCTGAACATGGACATCCACGCAAACGTCGCAGCCGTCCTTGTAGGCCACAACGCATTCCATGGGAGACAGCGCATTTGCCGTCATAGTGAAACCGCGTCCATGGTCCTGATAGGTGCGTTTCGTAATTCCCGAGGCGGTGTCGGGATTGATGAGGTCGCGCCACTGGCACAGAACGCGAGAGCCGGGGCGTAGATAGGCGTTCTTGGAGTCTATCCAGCTCTGATAGCTGGGACGCGCCACACCGCCGTCAAGCATGCTGCCGGCGTCGTCGTCGTGAAGGAACCGGCACCAGCGATCCTGGAAGCGCTGCGAAACGAAGGCCAGCGACTCTCCCTCATCATGGAAGTCGCCAAAGAGCTTGAGGCGATGATCGAGGCCTGCTGCCAGGATCAGAAATCGCTTGTAGTGCAGGGCGTGCTTTTCGTGAGCGTTGAGTGCATCGGAGTAGGCAACGTCCTCGAAGCGAATCTTGTTACCGTCGATCCCCCGAAAGAACATACTCTGGTCATCAGCCTTGGTCGGGAAAAGCCTTGCGCTGCCCAGGTGCGACTCAACAGGCGAGAACACACGATGGATGTTTTGACCGTTGCGCACTAGCATGAATACCTTCGCGTTCTCCTCGTTCCGCACGGTGTTCGTCCACGTGTCGCCATAGTCGATATGGCGTCGGGACACGCACATGACTAGCACGCATCGCTGCGTTGGGAAAACCTGCTCGATGAGGGCTGGATGTGCCCGAAGCGCGTCGAAGAACCGCGCTTCCGATTCAAAGTCAAACCGCTGGTCTAGGTCTTCAAACACGGCCAGTTCCTCGTCCATCAGCTTCTTGGCCTGTACGAATGTCAGCGGCTCAGAGCGTGGAGCGCTCGCGCCTTCGCATATGGTTTGCACCACCACGTCTTCTCCAACATAGAGATTCAGGGAGCCAATACCATCGAGAAGTTCGCCCACGTAGTTACGAACCTCTTCCGTGTGGGCGAGCGCTGCCTGGGCCTTTTCGTCAAAAAAGGGTGTGAGCTTGGCCAACTCGGAAGATATCTCGCCCGCCTTGCCCTGAATCCAGCTCGCCTTGATGGTTGCGATCTGAAGTTCCTGCTGGGCGGCTGTTCGTAGAGCGCCAATCTTCTGGTCGGTAATGCCCGTCTCTAAGGCCTCGGAAAGCGTTCCAGTGGCAATCGCAGCAATGCTCGGATCCACAGGCGGCTGCGACACAGGAAAGGCGAGATCCGTTGAACGGGAAGGACGTTGTGGCACGGCAGCGCCAGCCACGCACTCCTCACTATCCTCATCCTGATCTTGGTCCCGAAGTCTGGGGGTGTGGCCTAAGGTCTTCGCCCGAGCCTCACGAAGTCCCGCTTCCACGATGGCGTTCATCCGCCCCGGGTCGGCCTGGGCCTCCACCATCTCGGCCTGCAGGCGCGCCATGTTCGTTTGTATCTGCGCCACCTCTTTTGCACGCACAGCCTCGTGATCAGGCTCGAATTCGAAAAGGCGAAGGAAATCCAAGAGCAGAAACCGATGCTCTTTGAATCCGTGCCAGGCTTGCTGTGCCTGCCCCGTTTTGTCGCGCCAGCGCAGCGTACGCCCGGTGCCGAATTGCAGTGGGTGAGGCCGCAGGATGATGGTGTGCGGCTTGTCGTCCACGAGTCGGACCGAGAGGACAAGCAAGACTGCGCCTGCTGAAATTCCTTCTTGAGGAATTCCCTCTAGCGCACGCCAGTATTGACCTGCTTGGAGAGATTGAAAGCGAGCGATGGTCTGAGCCTCGCGCTCTCCATCGAAGTGCTGCACCGTGAGCGCTGAATTTTCTTGCATTTTTGCCACCGATGTTGTGCGAGGAGCAAGCTCGCAGTGACGGATTATGCAATTGTAATTTAATTGATAGTAATTGCAATCCAATTAATGCAACACAAATTGCAATTGATGCTGGCGCTGCGGTCGCGGGCTACGCGGGAGTTTGCGGCCCGTTGGCGAACCCTGCCGATCCCCAATACGCAGACGAGAGCACCAGCGGAGGCAACGCCACATGGCCCTTGCGCGGGGAGGCAACAGCGCAGGGCTGGCAGTTGCCCCGTCCGCGTGGAGCTCTGAAGGTTTGGATTTGCCGTGGCGTAGGCGCAGTGGCTGTGAGTTCACCCTTCCAAAGACTCGGAACGACTTTTCAAGCGTGTCAGATGTTTGTTCGCATTTCTCACATGGCGCGCCTGAATGTCATCGTCGATGGCGAGGCCGTTGATGTCATGCCGAGCACACCCGTCAGCGATTTTGCGAAGGTACCTCGGATCCTTGCAGTACCGCTCCAGATACAGGCTGATCTTGCGCTTTGAGAGACTGGACCCATTGGCCAAGGCCTCCTGATGAAGATCCTTGGTAATGCCTACCTTCAGGGGCAGATGAATCCCATGCCCGAACAAGTGCGGCCAGCGACTCTCCATCTCCTCGCTGACAACTTCGTAGTCGAAGGGCGCGCCGTGACTTGTCGCGAGTGCCGGGGTCTGGCTGGAGGATTCTTCCATCATGCTGCTCCTTTGATTTGGCTCGAATAATTTGACAAATGTTTAACACACAATTGCAATTATAATTGACAATGCTGTTTCACAGCAACGATTCGCTTCTACGGCCGATCGGCGAAACCTTAATGAGGTACGTCGCCCCAGCGTTCGGTGAAACCGGCTCTCTTACAGCGACCAAACTTGTGGCGCCAATCGGTGAGCGCCGACCCTCTGCGTGCTTTTTTAACTTTGGAGCATCGCTGCCTCGATACAGGCTGCAGCTGGCTGGCTTTCATCCGAGCCTTCGAGCCTCCTGGCCAAAAAATGAGAAAGGCCCACCCATGAATGTCCCTGCCTTCGCCCGCCAATGTCTGGCGCACAGATACACACTCATCACGCGATCCGAGTGTGGATGCGCCGCATCAATACTTCACAACGCCCAGGAATCCTCGGAGGCTGCGACAAGGGTGATGATCGATGCGATGCGACAAGGACGCCGTGTCGAATGCCTTCCCGCACTTGTCGCCGCAGAGATCCCTTGGACCTGCACCATTCACCAGCTTGGGGGCGCGCAAGAAAGCGCCGCGTGACGCTACTACGTAGTGGCCATCTACGCGCTCGCGTCTTGGGGCACGCAGAGGTCGCTGGCGCTGGCGAGGGAAACAGCACCGCCTTTGCGCATTCGCACGGCGCCAGGGCACTGTTGCTATACCGCAGTCCCAGCTATCGCACGCCAATAGTCGCACCAGCAAACAAAAACCCGGCAGTGCCATGAGCACGGTGCCGGGTTTCGCTAAGCAGGTGGCTTTTTAGGCTTCGATCAGGAACTGATCGCGGTCCTTTCCATTGATCCAGTTCGGGGGCTTGCCCCGGCCCGTCCAAGTCGCGCCAGTGGCGGGGTCGCGGTACTTGGGGACGCCGACGCTACCTGCCCCAGTCGAGGCGGCGCGACCACGGCGACCAGACGGGAAGATGTCCTGGGCAGTCAGGCCAAACTCGGCCACCAGGTCGCGAATTTCCTTAACCGCGCCGGACACTTCATTCTGGCGCGCGGCTGCGATCTGGGCCTCCAGCGCTTGGCGCTGTTGCAGCAGTTCCTTGTAGCTCATGCTCATGCTGTATTTCTCCTGACATCAAATCGGTTAGTAACCGTTGAATTATCACGCAAAAAACCAATCCGTGGGAGATCTATTTGCAAATTTCCTTATCGCCTCAATTGCAATTTCTTGCAAACCATTCTTGCCCAATCGCGTCCGAGCCAAGGAAAACCCGATGCCCACACTTTCTCACCCTCACGAGCCTTGAGACTGAGTGGTTACATCCCGTGCAACCGCCTTCAATCAGCATGCCGGCAACACGCGTAGCCTCTTATCGCCACCATTCCTTGATGGGGTCTCCTCGTTTTCAGTGCAATAAGTGACGGTACGAAAAGCTAGCACTGGCGCGGAGGTGGTGTTGGTAGATCGTTGATTTCATTGACTTTCCTG
>JGI11944J13513_1001078_pt1 | contig 23173 bp, 18 predicted proteins | sample TerdegcoTASludge_FD_13513 | JGI IMG/M metagenome (IMG submission 13513) | reverse complement strand
TGCGTCCCCCGCGGCATCCACCGTAAAGGGACCGTCCATGCCCTGCACTCGCTCGAGCGACCGAAGACCCTTAATGATGCCCTTCCTGTCCGGTCCTCCGAGGCGTACCGCCTCATCCAGCATGGCCAGCGCGGTGAAGGTGGAGCGGACGGCGACGGGCTCCAACTGCTCCGCATACCGCTCCCGGAGAAACACCGCGAAGGGATGTCCCCCTGAAAGCAGATCCGGAGACGCCCTCAGCAAGCAATGCGCACCCTCTCCGAAACGCCCCAGAAGCGTCGACCCTCGCTCGGTTACGCCGAGGCTCGCAATCCAGAGAGAAAGACCGGGGAAAAAAAGACGCAACTGTTGCGCCACCATGGCCATCGGGTAATCCGCGAGAACCAGAAGCGCTCCGTCAAGACGCTCCTCCTCCCGCAGAAGGACAAGAAGTTCCTCCCGGGAGAGGGCGTCGTCCACGGTGAACACCCGCAGCGGCGCCTCTCCAACCGCCTCCCGGAAGCGGGCCAGCAACCGCCCGGAGAAGGTGAAATTCGTCTTGCCCAGAACCGCCACATAGCGAGCAACCCCACTGCTTCTCGCCATTCCGCCGAGGAACGCTCCTTCCTGCGCGCTGTCCGAACGCGTCCGGAAAAGCAGGTCTCCCTCGCGGGCCAGCACTCCCGAACTCACCGTTGGAGAGACGGCGGCGATGCCCGCATGGTCCAGGTAGGGAAGCAGGGTCTCGGCAAAAGAGGATGTCACTGTGGCGATCAGCACATGAGCCCCGGCGCGGTTCGCGGCCTCCACGAGAAGATGGGGGCGATTTCCCCGGAGAATCACCGGGCGATACCGCACTCCTTTTTTCGAGGCATCCTGGTTGAGGTAGTCCATTCCCCAAAGGAGAGCCTCTTCCATGCGGGAGACACCGAAGAGGAGAGACGCTTCCTCTTCGGTGCAGATCGCGACCACGACATCCCTGGTGCGGAGTTCCGGCACCACCACCGAGAGAAGGATCGCGAGCAGGAACAGAAGACCGGCGGCGGCAAGATTCCTTCTCAGGAGGATCGCTCCTTTCCTTCCATGCGACGCAGTCTCTGCAGACGGAGAAGGGCACTGATGTCGGGCGGTTCCCCGTTTCGGTCCGCCGGGACGTCCTCGACAGGTCGCACCGAAGACCCGTGCGGTTCATGGGCGAAAACCGGTTCCCGAAGAGGGGGAACAGCCTCGGGCAAGGCGCACCGCGCTTCGGAAAGGCCCTCCCGGAAGGCGACTTCCGAAGTGCGGGAGGATCCTTCGTCCACATGATCTGTCACGAAAGAGCGAAGCACATCGCCCACAACCAGTGTCTCGGGAACCTTTTGCAGGTCACGCCGGAGGGAAGCGACCTCGCTGGTCTCCTCCTGTCCGGCAAGACACTCCATGAGAGAACTTCCCCAGAGAAAGGCGAAGCTGTCCCGGACATTCCGGGACAGGACGAAAAGACGCTCCTCCCGGCTCATGTTCCGAAGCAGTGCGTCGAGCATGTCCGCCGCACACGCCGGCAAAGGTCCCCTCCACCCCTCGAAGGCGGCCAGGGCCCAGAGGCGTTGCAGGAGCGAAGGATTTTGTGTGACGACGGGATGTTCCGTCACAGAGGCGTTTTCCACGAACTCGGCAAAAGCCTTTGCTTCCTGAAGATGTCTGGGTGAATGCCAGAGGCCGGGCTGGGCGAGGAGTGCCTCCGGAACAAAGAGAATTTCCCGTCGCGCCGCAAGGAGATCCGCCACGCGAAGTCCTTCTCCGGAGGTCAGGCTCAGAATCTCCGGGGAGGAAAAGAGCAGGCTCAAGGGCGTTTTCCGGAGGAGCTGTTCGAGAGGAAAAACGAGTGCCATGACATGGGCGACGGACGTGTCGTCCTCACCGCAGAGACTCAGGATTTCAGGATCCGAAAAAAACACTCCGTGTTCCACCACGAGAAAATGACAGACCAAACGTCTTCCCGCGGGGAGTTTCAGCATGTTCCTCGGGAGCAGATCCGCCTCGCCACCCGTTTCCAGGTGAAGGAGCGCCGCGTCCACGACCTTCAGATACTCGCGCTTCTCGTCACGCCGCATGGTGGAACCCACACGACCGGAGCGTTCCCGCAGAAAACATTCCGGAGGGAAATGTCATCGGAGTTCCTTTGGAGAGCATTGCACACGACACGGCCATCGGACTCCCTCCATCGATTCGACTTTTGAAAGCGCTCCTCCACCCGCCGGAGCACACCGCTGTATCACGGACATTCCTCTTGCCCTGGATGGGCAAGAAAACTCCTCCGGAGCAACGCTGTGGAAAAACGGACCCGGAGCATGGGAGGAAAGGGAAAAACGATCCGAACATATCTCTTTTCATTGTACAAGATTTTCACTCCCCTTTCCCCTTCCTCACGGAATTCCTCACGTATCCGGCGCCCCCCTTCGTCATCGTCTCGCACGTCGCACACAACGCGCAGGGGGGAATCCGTCTTCCCTTTCTCCGGGGCAGCACCCACAGAGAGAAAACCGTTCGAAAGACACCAGGTTTTTGCAGTCCACGATGGGATTTCCGGCGATTCCTCTTTCAAAAAATGCGATTGAAGGACTTGATTATTAATGACCTTATGAAAACATTCCCCTCCTTCTCCGTGCCTCTCCTGTCCGGAACGGGAAACCGGGCGCCCGAAGCAACACCTTCGTCTCCTTTTCTTCGGCCGGGGCGAACTCACTCCTGCGTCCATCGAGCGCACACGGCGGCGGCGACTCCCCCACTCCACCTTCCACCGCGTGTAAACAACCGCCTTTTTAGACAAAAGAAAGCTCTGAATAAAGACCTTTCGCTTGCCCTTGACTCGGGTCGCATCAGGCTCTGCGAGGCGCTCTGCGGAGCCGGCGTAGCCTTCTTCAGAGGTTTCAAAAACCTTTCGCGAAGATCGGAGTATCCTCCCCCCTGTTCGATCCTCCCGGGTGGTATAGTAGGGGAAATGGATTCCGCTTTCCCGGAAGGATTGAGAGAGTCATGCCGGACAAACTCGACATCTCGCTCCTCTATGTGGAGGACGAAGCCCTCATTCGTCTCGCCGTGGCACAAATGCTCAAGAGATTCGTACGGGAGCTGCACACCGCCTCCAACGGCGAGGAAGGCCTCGCCGTTTTCCGCACGATCCGCCCCGACGTGGTCATGACGGACATCCGCATGCCCATCATGGACGGCATTGCTCTTGTGGAACAGATTCGACGCATCGATCGGGAATGCATCGTCATCGCAGGAACCGCCTACAGCGACACGGAATATTTTCTCCAGCTCATCGGATCGGGCGTCAATCACTATCTCCTCAAGCCGATTCGGGAAGAACAGTGCCTGGAGGTATTGCAGAAGAGTTCCGAAACCATCCGGCTCAAAAAAGAACTGAAGCGACACTACGATTTACTCGAAAGAGATCTCCAACTCGCAGGCAACCTCCAGCGCCGGCTTCTTCCCGAGACCGACACCGGGAGAAAGCCTGCTTCGGTGCGTACTCTTTTCTTCCCCTTGCAACACGTCAGCGGCGATTTCTTCGACTACAGATGGTCCGAAAATCGACGATTTCTTCAGGGATGTCTCATGGACGTGATGGGGCACGGTCTCTCAGCGGCACTCCAGGTCTCTGCGCTCAGTCTTCTCTTTCGCCAGAGCTGTGAGCGAAATCTCTCCCCGGGAAACACCCTTGCTTTCCTGAACGCCGAACTCGTCCCCTGCCTGAAGGGAGAATCCCTTGCCGCCGGGATCGTCTTTCTCTTCGATTTTTTCCGGGGAACGCTTGACTACTCCGCCGCAGGCGGAGGGCAATTTCTTTCCCTCGCGACTTCGTTTCGAGGATTCGTGCGCTCCCCTGGCCTTTTCCTCGGCGTAGACAGCGATACTCTGTACGACGAGCAATCCATGTCCATCGGCCCGAACGACGCGTTCCTCTTCTTGAGTGACGGATTCCACGAGTCCTTTCCTCCGCAAAAATGCGACGCCGACCTCACTCTGCCGCAGGCGGAAGACATCCTTCTCGAACTCGCCCATCTGGAGACGCGCACCGACGACGCCTCCGCACTTATAATCCACGTGGATCCCGCCTGATCCCGAAGAAGCACTCCTGGTCGTCCCGGCCCTCCATGCATGCCATCCTGGCGCCAACAGATGATGGAAACTTCCTTCCGGAACTCCAGGCGCAGCTTGGCCGATCACGACTGACCAGCCCCCAAATTGAGTACCACGAGGAAAGTTAGGGAAGCTCTGAATAAAGACCTTTCGCTTGCCCCTGGACTCGGGTCGCATCAGGCTCTGCGAGGCGCCCTGCGGGGCTGACGCAGCCTTATTCAGAGGTTCCTTAGTATCGACGGCTCCCGGAAAATCAGCCCTCCGTCACGACGGTACTTTCTGTGACATGCTCCCGGACATCTCCCGGTTGTGGAAACAGACTAACTCTTCCAGTGGTACCTTTTAGGGGAGCATGTCACGACCAGGAGCGCTTTCTGCACTTCATCGGGACACACAGAAGAAATATTCGCACCTTGCGACACGGCACAAACAAAAATGAAACTCAAAAAGTCGCTCCTTGAAGAACCTCTCTTTAGCGCCTCGCCCTAACCGGATATTTTCCACCCCACCCCCCGGCGCCTTTCGACCACACATATACCGCAGGAAAAATCCCTTCCCTCATCCGTCAGGAATGGAAAAGGCCTGCACACTACACGCTACATCCATCCTTCGTCGTCCTGGACATTCATCTCCCAACAGCAAACACATTGACGACCTTGTAGCAAAAAATCCTCTCGCAGGAACAACAACAACGTCGGTGTCCGTTTTTTCTTTTCTGCACCGACAACAGCACAACAGATCCTCGAAATCCCCGTCTCTCCGCGGCGCTCTCTGTTTCACGTGAAACTAAAGGGTTGCTCTGGCCGAAATGCCACCTGTTTTCTATCGAAGAACTGCGTACAACTTCCAACACGAAACTGACATCTCCTTTTGATCAGCATAGATCAATCTCTTCATTCTCTCTTTTTTCCAGAACACCGACTCCTCCACCTCAGGATCCCCGGAAAACGTCCTCTTTCCAAAACCTCGTTCATTTGGTCCTTGTTCAACCCCCTGCCACTTTGAACCCGCTCGGCGCACTCACAAAAAAAGAGCGGTGCTCTTTCCGCCATCGAACGGAGAGAACACCGCTTGTGTTCCGAGTACCTCAAACCTCACCTGTCGTTAATTGTCCCCTACATGGGGTAAATACCTTCCTAAATCCGCTCGGAGAGGGGAGAAAGCTCGCGTACGCGCTTTCCGACCCGAAAGGCTATGAGCGACACGACAACACTTTTCAAGAGATCCGGAACGATGAAGGGCAACAAGCCGATCTTCAGTGCGGTAAGCATCGAGACCGATTTCCCGGCGACGTAGTTCAGATTCAGAAATAGGCCTGCCACGCCAAAAACGTAGATGGCTACAAGAGCCGATGCACAGGCAAAGACATAGCGCCAGGGCGACTCGCCCCATCTGTCCAGCTCCACTACGCGCCCTCCAATCCACGCTGCCGCGATGAATCCCAGGAGAAAACCAAAGGACGGGGAAAAAAGTGTCTGGATTCCCCCCGCTCCCCCGGCAAAAACCGGAAGTCCGAACAAACCCATGAGAACATACAAGATTTGCGCAAGAGCTCCCCCCTTCGCTCCCAGGAGGATTCCCGAAAGAAGCACGAAAAAAGTCTGCAGCGTCATCGGAACAATCGGAAACGGAAGAACGATCAGTGCTCCCACTGCCGTCAATCCGGCAAACAACGAGGAAAGAACCATCATGCGTGTACGTATCACTTCAATCGCCCCCATGTCAACGTTTTTTATTTTTTGGTTGACACTTGGAGTATACGAGAAATGCGCTCTTTCCGCAAGCGCGTGTGTCATCTGCGCACTTTCATTGAAATTTGAGGGGTGGAAATGAACTCCATTGGCGCATAAAAGCGTTTATAGGTATTGACCTTTCTTGTTCTTTGACGAAACACCCCTGACTTCAACGCTGCTTTCCCGGAGCCCAGCCCCAGACACTTGTGTCGTTGATTTTTTGTCTTGTTTGTTACGCGACAGGCTAAAACCGATCCCGGGGGGTACGGACAAAATCTTGGACTTGAAAAGAGACAAGAATGTCCATGTACTCAAGAGAAGAACGATTTCGATCGTATCGTGTTTTTCCGAGATCGACGTGCCATTTTGCGGAAGAATGACCGGGGTGGTCAAATTTGCGTTGACGAAACCAAATGATTCCTGTCTGCCGAGGATGCCCCACTGGCGCTCAGAGCACTCCTCCTATTGAAAGTGCTCTGAGCGCCATAGAGAGGTGTTCCTTCTTCTTCCGAGGTGATATCTCCACGGTACTTTCGTCCACGTTGAAGACGGACGCAGTCTTTCTGACACTTCGCTGTTGTACAAGCACTCCCGCACACATGATCCGATACTCCTTCAGCCATTTCTATTATGCAACAAACAGCAGGCACCCTCTCCCGTCCAGGTCTTCCCTGAACACAGAACGCCATATTTGCTTCCACGATCGCACCGCAGCCGTGGTCAGTGGTCACATGTGCAGGAATCGGGATGTCCCTTAGATACATTTTTATGGGTGTCTGCGACAGGAAAAAAACAAGGAGTTGCGGCGAAGCGCGTCCACGCGCGGCTGGAGGGGACATATCCGGATTTCGACTGCTCCTACCGGACCGTGGCCTCCCACGTGAAGGAGAAGAAGCGGGAGATCTACTCCGACGTCCGGGCAGCCCTCATTGGGAACACAGCGCTGGAGAAAGTGTCCACCCTCTTCTTAGGATCGGCGCTCCCACGCGAGAAGAAGGCCGCGTTGCACATGCCCGTCAAAAAGAGCTTCCGCCTCTTCCTCCATCGAGCGTGGCACGGCAACGTCGAAGATCACCGAAGCCCCGAACTCCGGGGAGAGATCGCTCTCCACAATTCCGAAAACAGCGAGACGGCGCAAAAGGAGCTGGTATCCTTCGTAGGGAACGGTCACACGAAAGAGCCGAGAAAGACGACGCTCTCGGACTCCCGCCAAAGACAGGGCTTCCGTAGCCACACCGCCGTACGCATCGATAAGTCCGCGAACCCCCAATTTGATGCCTCCGAAATAGCGGGTCACCACAACGACGACATGCGTGAGTCCACTCCGAAGAATGGCACCTAAAATGGGTTTTCCCGCAGATCCCGAAGGCTCCCCTGCATCCGAATAATACTCCCGCACGGAGGGATACCCCACCCGATAGGCCCAGCAATTGTGGTTGGCATCCGCGTATTGTCTCGAAATGTCCCGAATATGATTCCGCGCCTCCTCTTCCGTTGCGGCCTGTCGAACATGACCGAGAAAAAGAGAGCGACGTATGGTGCGCTCCGCCTTCGCGGGCATCGCAGGTTCGAGAAAGGAATCCTGCTGCTCCGCCGTCTTATTCTTCACCCGAAATCTCTCCGTCCCATCCTTCTCTGAGCCTGCCGTACGTGGCCTCCAGGGCTTCAGGAACGACCCGGACGTCGCCGAAGACCGGCATGAAATTCGTATCGCCATTCCAGCGAGGCACAATATGCAAATGGACATGCCCGGCTACGCCCGCTCCCGCGACCTTCCCGACATTGACCCCCAAATTGAATCCCTGTGGGGTCATGATCTTTCGTATTACCCGCAGCCATTGTCGAACCGTGCGGTGCATTTCGAGCAATTCCTTGTCGCAAAGCTCATCATAGTCGGCAACGTGCCGAAAAGGGACTACCATGATATGTCCTGGATTGTACGGATAGATATTCATAATGGAAAAACACGTCTCTCCACGATGAAGAATGAAGGTCGCGTGATCATCTCTGCGTGCGGGGAAATCGCAGAAGATACAACCACTCGGAGGAATCGAACCAATGTAGGACATTCTCCACGGAGCAAAGAGTCTTTGCATGAACACATCTCCTTATCCATTCCGTCCGCCATTGCTCTTTTTGGAGAACGCCGAAGAAATCCGAGCGCACACTTGCTCCTCAAAAAACGCCCTCCGAAAAAGGAACACACCCGGTTTGTCCATTCAAACACAACGGTGGCAACGACGGCTCCCGATGATAGATTTCAACCGGAGTGGTATCCGAGGCAACTTGCATGGCCATTGTGAGAAGCGATACGTGCTGCCCCATTCCTCTCGACGCACGCTTTGAACGTCTTTTCCTTTGGGCAAAAAGCCGTTGCAAGAGACTACCCTCACAAGAACGACCTCACCGAATGGTCGCATCTGCTCTCTTCACCCACAGGCTCCTCTTCCGAAAAGATCTTCTTCCCCACACTCAAGAAGAAACGGAAGGAGGATGTCTTTTATTATTCTTCAAGAAAGCTCTGGCCAAGTGGAGGTTGTCCCTCTCTCGACCTCATCACGTTTTTCCGAGATCGGCGCGGCATTTTTCAGACCTTTCTCAAAGCATACCATAAAGAACCACGTCGCAGATCGCACGAGAAACGCGACGACGTTCTTTTGCTTCGTCTCTCGTTTCTCCTTCTTCACCTTTAAGAAATTCTGGACAAAAACCTTTCGCTTTCCCTTGACTCGGGGGGCGCATCAGGCTCTGCGAGTGCGCTGCGGGGCTGACGTAATCTCGAAGCTCTGAATAAAGACCTTTCGTTTTCCCTTGCCTCAGGTCGCATCAGGATCTGCGAGGCACCCTACGGGGACTGACGCAGCCTCATTCAGAGGCTCCCAGAGATTTCTTAGATTGCCCGTCATTTTTTTCGACGCCCTCACGAACATGTTGCCCTTCCTCGTGGTCACATTCCTCTTCATCNGTGGGTGCAAAAGAAGGACTGAAGGTAGATGTTTCAAGAGCAGCCTGATTGGACACTCGCCCGAAGGGTATGTTTCACGTGAAACATACCCTTCGACAACACCGGGAATCCCGGGAGGTGCATTCTCGTCATGAAGCTGCACTACAACCGCAACAAGAACAGCGGGAGCATTCTTTGACAGTGCAGCTATACGTTCCAACCGCAACAAGGACTAAGAAATAATCTCCGAGAAAAAGCAGCAAGGTCTACGGTGCACACCTTCCCCTGTCGAGAGAGACATCAAAACAGCCTCGAAAGACGAAGAAAACTTGCACATGAACGGCACTTCTCACCAAAGGTAAACGGAAAAACATCACTCTCGATTGGAAACCTCTTTATTTCCGTTGAAGATCACCCCGGATCAGAGAAACAGAATAGGGAGGCACGGGTGTTTCACGTGAAACATTCCTTTCCATCGAAGGAGAAGTTCCGTGCCCTTACCCGCGCACACCCCCAATCCTTTTCACATCCTTCCCTTGATCTTACCCTTCAGCAAAGCGCTCCTCCATCTCTTTGTTTTTATACACCACAAAGAAAAAAGCTTTTGACTCATTTGCATACACAAAACAACCGGTCGACGATGCGGGACATTTCAAACCAACACAATCATGACGTGGACAATTACAAACATGTCGTGATTGCGTTCACTTACAACAGAAGCACTCTCCTTTGCATGGAGAAAGGCAGCTGCAAAGGAGTCACACTATCCACCCGTCTTTCCGTCAGAAACGGTTCCCCTTCGTATTTTTCGCGGCAAACAACAACACGTCCAGACACGTCACTCCCTTCCGTGTCATACAGAACAGCTTTGAAAAAAGCGCTTCTCTCGCTACAAACTCATGAACGACCCGAAAGACATAGCGCTCCATGTCTTTCGTTCAAAGAGATCCGCCACAGATTCTTTTCCCCTACCAGACTGTGCTATGCCACGCTGTGCCGAATGTGCAGTCTAAAAAAGATGTGGCGTGACGGTACAGCTTCCTTGAGATGCACAGCGCACCGCCCTCCTCTGCAGAGAAGAACGGTGCGCTGTCCATCTGAACTCTACGGAGGAACACTATTTCCCGGGAAATAATTGCGTTCCGCGCTCCTCCAAAATCTCCAGCAAGGCTCCGACTTGGCCTTTGTCAAGGCCCTCCAGTTTTAGTTGCATCCGAGAGCCTTTTCCCGATATCTTGATTTTCGTCCCGAATCGATCCTCCAGTCGTTGCGTCACTTCCCAAAAAGCCGTCTCTCTCTTCGGTTTCTTTTCCTTTCTGGGCACGCTCGTTCGTTGGGCCAAATGCTCGAGTTCTCGAACAGACATGCCCTGTGCGACAACTTTCTGCGCCGTGGAAAACATCGTCTCCGGAGGAAACGCAAGCAGAACTCTCGCGTGACCTTCCGAGAGCGCCCCATCCCGGAGGAGATGTCGCACTTCTTCGGGAAGATGAAGCAGTCGTAGTTTGTTCGTCACCGCGCTCCTGCTCCAGCCTACCCGTGTGGCTGCTTCTTCCTGAGTCAGGCCGCATTTGTCGATAAGGGTCGCAAGAGCGTCGGCAACGTCAAGAGGGGAAAGGTCCTCTCGTTGAATGTTTTCCACCAGCGCAACCTCAAGGGCTTCTCCATCGTTCAGGTTCAAGATATGTACGGGAACATCTTCGAGGCCGACCATGCGCGCCGCGCGCCAGCGTCGTTCACCTGCCACGATTTGATATCCCCCGGAGGGGGATTCCCGAACGAGGAGAGGTTGTACGATTCCGTGTTCCCGGATGGATTCAGCAAGAGACTGCAATGCATCAGGATCCATCGCACGTCTCGGCTGCTCGGGATTCGGAACGAGGTCGGCAAGGTGGATACGCCTGGAGTGTTTCTGCTGTTCTCCTCCCTCATGCTCGGGAAGAAGCGCTTCCAGTCCCTTTCCTAGCGCTTTTCCGCGAACCATCGCGCCTGCACCTCCTTCGCCAGTGCGTCATAGGCGTCGGCTCCCGCACTTGCAGGGTCGTAATAGGAAATGGGCTGTCCAAAACTCGGAGCTTCAGAGAGGCGAACGTTTCTTGGAATGATGGTTTCGAAAACATCCGAGCCGAACTGACGCCGTACTTCCTCGGCGACCTCCTTCGCGAGGCGCGTTCTCCCGTCGAACATGGTGAGCACCACACCGCCGAGCGCGAGTGCCTCGTTCAAATATCCCTGAATGAGCCGAACGGTGCGGGTAAGCTGGCCGACTCCTTCAAGGGCGAAATACTCGCATTGGATGGGAACAAGGATTTTCTCCGCCGCCACGAGGGCGTTCACCGTGAGCAACCCCAGAGAGGGCGGGCAATCGATGAGAACAAGATCGTAGGCATGAGAACAATGGAGCTGACGGCGCAGGCGATTTTCACGGCTCATGGCTCCCGCCAGTTCTACCTCCGCTCCGGCCAGATCGAGTGTTGCAGGAACAAGATGAACTCCTTTCCAGGCGGTGGGAACGAGCACTTCCTCCATACTCGCGCCCTCGACGAGAACATGATAGATGCTCTTCGAGAGGTTCTTTCTTTCAATGCCCAATCCACTCGTACAGTTGCCCTGAGGATCCATGTCGAGAACCAACGTTTCAACGCCCAATGTACCCAATGCCGCGGCGAGATTGATACAACAGGTAGTCTTGCCGACGCCTCCCTTTTGATTGGCTACAGCGAAAACTCGCACGAATCATTCACCTCCACCAGGGATGCTTCTCCGCCATTCCGGGTCTTCGTGGAATGGCGGAAGGACATGCCGCGTTCTTGTGCAGCAGAACGAGATACCGCGATTTACCGTTCAGTTCATAGGACGTCATCTCTGGAGATGACAGACCGAGAAAGGTCCAGGGGTTTCGGATCTCCGCCAGCTCCGCCTCGACGCCCGGTCCCTTCATTGCGAGAATGACACCACCTTTCCGCACAAGAGGCGCGCACAATTCGGCAACCGTTCCAAGATGGCTCAACGCTCTCGCACCGACAAGCAGAAACGTTTCGCGTTCCCGCGCAGCCAGTTCTTCCGAGCGGATCGCTTCGACCCGCACATTCTCCAGGCCGAGGGATGCCGCCATGGAACGCAACAGCTCCGCCTTTTTTCGGATGCTGTCACAGAGCACGACCTGAAGTTCCGGGCGACATACGGCCCAAATCATTCCCGGCAATCCGCCCCCCGAGCCAAGATCAAGGACCGAGCCTTTCTGCGAGGGGAGAATGTCTCTCGTGGCAAGGCAGTCCAGGACATGTTCCGACCAGATGACCTCCGGATCGGAAGGACCGATCAACCGGGCTCGGGAGTTTGCCTCCACAAGAAGAGAGACATAGCGGCGCAATAAGGCTTCCTGTTTCTCATCCAACACGATCATGCTCGGAACTCCTTTCGTTTCTTCTTCACCCACAGGATGCAAACTCCCTCAGGAACAAGGCATGCCCTTCCGTATTCTGTCACATTTTTGGAGCCTCTGAAAAATCCCGTGCCGACCTCGGAAAAACGCGATGCGACCTATGATCGAGAGAGGGGGATTCCTCCTTGATCAGGGTTTCCTTTTCTGTTCGCCAGCCAATTGCACATCATGTTCTGCTTTTTCTCAAAAATCCGCCTTTCAAGGATCACTGAGCACGTGCCGCCGCGTGTGTCACTCTTGCGCCCCGTTTCAGAATGTGTCGGGCAAAACCATCGCCACGGCAAATTCCTCCATCGTCCTTCAAGAGAGCGACATGCACGGAAGGCGTGAAGGGATTTGCTCAGAACGTCTTCAAGGTTTCACTCGTGTCTTTTTCGAGAAATACGATACCATAGGAACCACGGAATGATGCGAGGGCACATTCAGCCCGAAAATCCCATGCACGAGAGGGAGGACCTCATGCGACTGTACGAGAAGATTCTCGATCACATCCGCAGCATTCCCGACGGCGTCGTGGAACGGCTCGTCCTCGGATGGCACGGAAGCTGCGTGCTCCTTCGGGATGGACGATGCGGCATCGGCACCGTGCCACTGCCCGGTCACGAAGTGCTCCGCAGCGTTCACTCCCATACGGAGAACCTTCTTCGCCAGAGCGCCCGGGGATTGGCGGAACTGCTCGTCTCGCCCTTTCCACAGGAGTTCGCCGCCGCATCCGCGGCGGCGGCGGCGCTGCTTCCCCCGCCGGAAGAGGGTTTCCCCATCGAAACACTCCGATCTCTTCCGCGAGGGGAAAAAGTGGCGCTCCTCGGTTATGACGCGGAACTGGTTCCGCTTCTTCGAGAGTGGGGGTGGAGCCTGGCGATCTTCGACGACCTTCGTTCCGCTCCCGACGTTTTTCCCTCCTGGTCCGGAGCGCACCTCGCCGGATCGTGCTCCTGGGCATGGATCAGCGCCGAAGCACTTCGGGACAGACAAATCCTCTCTCTCATGTCCACGTTCAAAACCATGGAAGGATGCATTCTTCAGGGTCCTGGAGTTCCCTGGTCGCCGGAAGTGCTGGAGGAGGCGGGTATCACACACCTTCTTCTCCCCGCCTGGTCCGAAAGGGACTTTACCTCTATTCTCACATATATCGAAGCAGGAGGAAATCCTTTGTCCTGCCCTTCCGTCTTCTGGCGTGTTCATTCCCTTCTTCCCGCTTCCTCCCCGACACTCCTTCCCTTTCCTCCGGAACACGGAAAGGATCCTCGCGTTTCTCCGACAGAGAAGGAGCAGGCGGTGATAAAGAACCAGGCAAGCCTTGCCCCGGGAGAGGAAGGTCAATCTTGAGGCGCAGCTCCGCTTTTCCCCGCATTCTGAAAAACTACTTCCGGGTGAAACCGCTGTCAGCCCTCCTCCTCGCACTTCTCGTCGCAACCGTTCATTTTTTCGACAGGGGAGATGCCTCTCTCGGTCGTGTTACGCAGGTCATCGACGGAGACACCATTGTCGTCACCACCGAGGACGGAAAAAGCGAGAAAGTTCGTTATCTCCTCATCGACACGCCGGAACTGCACCATCCCACCCGTGGAGAAGAGGAACTCGGAAGGATCGCCGCGCTGGAGAACAAAAATCTTGTCCTGGGGAAAAAAGTTCGGCTGGAAGAGGACGTGGAACGTCGGGACCGTTACAATCGCCTCCTCGCCTATGTGTGGACCGAAGGGTCTGGCGGCGAGGTGCTCGTGAACGAGGAACTCGTTCGGCGAGGAGTGGCCATGCCGTTCACGCTGCCGCCCAATGTCCGTTATGTGAATCGTATTCGTGACGCCTTTCGAGAGGCTCGGGAACAGCGGCGCGGCCTCTGGAACGCCGCTGCGGGACGACATTTCACGGGAGAGCAGGTCTGGGCGGAGCTGCCCACTCTCGCAGGCTGTTTCATCACGCTGGAGTTCCGCGCGGCAAGGATGGAAAAAAAGGGAACGCGCCATCTTCTCTTCGAAAAGAAAGGACACACGGCAATAGTAGTCTACGAAAGCGACAGACCGCACCTTCCATCTCTGGACGCACTTGCATCGGGCAAATTAGTCTTGGTGGGAAAGGTCCAAACAGGGAGAGAAGGAGCGGAAATCATCCTCAGGGATCCTACTCAGATCGTGACTTTAGGCCCATGAAATCGATGCCTTTCCGGGACTCTTTTCCCGAAAATACACTCCTGCAAAGAGGCGATATGGTGGCACGTTTTTCTTTCGACTTCTTTTTCCACAGGCATCGCTGGACGTGACAATTCGGTAACGACAGCCTCTCGAAGGCTTTTTTCTCCATAGATATCCACATTTCTTATCCACATATCCACACCCCTGGTGGAATCTGTGCATAAAGGAGGAAGGATTCCATGTGGAAAATGGATCGTCCCAAAAATGACGCGGATGCTCTTGTGACCTATGGCCCTGGTTCCCCCGAGCGGGAACGCCTGCTCGCGGAACTGGAACGAGTGAGGAAAACACCCCTGGAGTTGCCCTGTCTCATCGGTGGGGAAAAAGTGTACACCGGGAAAACGATCCCGCTTCGCGTTCCCCACGATGCGACACGTCTCCTGGGGAATGCACATCTTGCAGGGTCGAGAGAACTCGAGGCCGCCGTGGAGAACGCCCTCAAGGCATGGAAGGACTGGTCCACCGCACCATGGTATCAACGAGCGGCAGTCTTTCAACGTGCCGCGGACATGCTCGCCACGGTACGGCGCACCGAGCACATCGCAGCCATCATGACCAATCTCTCCAAAACACCCTTCGAGGCGGAGATCGATCTCGCGGAACTCGTGGATTTCTGGCGCTTCAACGTCTTCTACCTCCACGAGATCTATCAGGAGCAGCCCCTTCAAGGACAGGGGGAGATCAACCGCTTCGACTGGCGTCCCCTGGAAGGGTTCATCGTCGCCGTCACTCCCTTCAACTTCTACTCCATTGCGGGAAATTTGCCGACAGCCCCCGCCATGTGCGGCAACGTCGTCCTCTGGAAACCTGCGAAGAGCGTTCTTTACGCGAACTACCTCATTATGGAGCTCCTCCTTGAGGCGGGACTGCCGCCGGGAGTGGTGAACTACGTTCCCTTCTCCAGCGCCGATGGAGCCACGGTCCTGCGCCACCCTCTCCTGAGCGGCCTCCATTTCACCGGAAGCTATGCAACCTTTCTCACGCTGTGGCAGACCATCGGCTCCTCCGTCGAACACTATCGCTCCTTTCCCCGCGTGGTGGGGGAGACGGGAGGAAAGGATTTCATCTTCGCCCACGCGTCGGCGGACCCCATCGCCCTGGGAGCGAATCTTCTGCGCGGCGGATTCGAACTGCAGGGACAGAAATGTTCCGCCGCTTCCCGGGCCTATGTTCCCGAGAGCCTCTGGAGCAACGTGGAGGAGTACCTTCGGAGAGAGGTTCCCCTCATCTCCATGGGCCCCGTGGAGGACCTGGGCAATACCATGGGAGCCGTCATCGACGAGGAGGCCTTCCGCAAGATCAAGGGCTATCTCGACTATGCCCGGAACCATCCCGAGGAATACACGCTTCTCCTGGGAGGCGGCTGCGACGACCGAAAGGGATGGTTTGTGGAACCCACGGTGATCCGCACGTCCAATCCACGAGGGAAGCTCATGACCGAGGAGATCTTCGGCCCCGTGATCACCGTCTACGTGTACCCCGACGACGCCTACGAGGAGACGCTCCGCCTCTGCGACGCCACCACGGAATACGCTCTCACGGGGGCTGTCTTCGCCGGGGACCGCGCCGCCATCGCCACGGCGGAATGTCTCCTCCGGCACGCCGCGGGCAATTTCTACATCAACGACAAGCCCACGGGAGCCGTGGTGGGGCGTCAGCCCTTCGGAGGATCCCGTCATTCCGGGACGAACGACAAGGCGGGATTCTGGAACAATCTCACCCGGTGGCTCTCACCCCGGAACATCAAGGAGACCACTGTTCCCGCCACAAACTGGAGACGCCCCTTTCTGGGATGATCTCCTCCCGCTCCGGGTACGCCACGTCTTCATGCGCGTGCCCGGAACGGGTTCGTCCATAAACCCCTCTTCCTCCGCAGAGGAGCGCGCAGGAATCCATATCCGCTCCTCAACACAGACCTGTTGATCGAACACAAAAAGGCACTCCTGGAAAGGTGTGGCTCATCGCCGAAAGGTGTGGCTCATCGCCGCAGACGGCTGCCGAACACCATGAAAACCTTTTTGCGCAGGCTTGACGCACACAACTTCTTTCCGCCCAAACAACACATTCTTCTTCGAAATCCGAGGAACGGCGCTCAATCCAAGGAGTTGCTCAAAGAATTTTTCGAGACGGAAATTCTTTTGTCCTCTTTTGTCCAGTTTTGTTCTTTTTTCAGTATAAAAATCTCGAAAAATTACTTTTATTAGATTATATAATAATGTCTTGAATCAGCATCTTGTCATCCTTTGACTCGGTGCACAATATACATCTTCAAAAGAAAGTCCCGGTTCGAACCGTCACATCCGCCACACGGAGCGGTGCACAATATACATCTTCAAAAGAAAGCCATCGCTTCTCAAAATCACTTGACAGAATTCTTCATTCACAGGAAAATATTTGAAGTTCCATGAGTTTTTCCATTCACAAAGGAGGAGAACAACGATGGCAGCGGATGTTTCCAAGCTTCAGCTTCCCGGAGATCTCACCCTGAAGCAGGCCCAGATGGTCCTTGAGGCCGCCTTGGCCGACGCAGTCGCCCAGGGAGTGCCCATGAACATCGCCGTAGTGGATGCGGGGGCCAACTTGAAAGCCTTCGCCCGCCAGGACGGTGCGTTCATCGGCAGCGTGGATATTTCCATCAAAAAGGCGAAGACCGCTCGCTTCTTCAACATGACCACCCGCCAGCTCGGCGCCGCATCCCTCCCCGATGGTCCTCTTTACGGCATCGAAGTGTCCAACAACGGCGTCATCCTCTTCGCCGGTGGCGTTCCGCTGAAGAACAAGGACGGGGTCATCGTCGGCGCCATCGGCGTTAGCGGTGGCACCATTGATGAGGACGAACGCTGCGCTGACGCAGGAGCAGCGGTTCTTCTCAAGTAAGCCGACCGCTGAATCCCCGGAAAGGGTGGGGGCTCCTCCCTCTCTCTTTCGGAGGATCAGACTGAAAGGGACGTAAGCGGGCCCTTTCGCTCGGTATCACAATCGAAAAATAGACCTTCCGAGCTGCCGTGCCTACAAGAGCGATCTCATGGCATGCAGCCGTCAGGGTGTGTCTGGAAACGGACACGCCTCCCGTGTTTGGCAAGGAAGGCGGAGAAGAATGTTCCTCTTTGGGGACTGCCGTCTTTGCGCACGGGCAGTCCCTTTTTCTTTGGAGGTGGTGAAGGAAGAACGACCGGGGCAACAGGGGTAAAGAGATGGGGGGCATGGAAACGCAGCGGTTCTTCTCCGTCCACCCCATGAAGCAGAATGAGAGCGTACGAGCGGGCAGGGATGGAAATTACAGGATGTACAAAAGAGAGTACAAGGGGGGTTGAGGAACGATGCTTCAGAAACGTTTCTTTGTCAATGGTGTGGAGCGCAACGTCATTGCCAATGGGGAAGACACCCTGGCAAAGGTGTTGCGGGAACAGCTCGGCCTCACGGGGACCAAAGTGGGATGCGGAACGGGACATTGCGGCTCCTGCAATGTCATTCTCAACGGGAAACTGGTTCGTTCCTGCGTGTTCAAGATCAACAGAATCACCGAGGGGGATTGCGTGACCACCATCGAGGGCATCGGCTCTCCGGAAAAGCTGCACCCGCTCCAGAAGGCCTGGGTCGCATTCGGTGCAGCCCAGTGCGGCTTCTGCACGCCCGGCTTCATCGTCTCCGCAAAGGCACTTCTCGACCAAAATCCCAAGCCGACCCGGGAAGAGGTCCGGGAGTGGTTCCATGTGAACCGGAACGCCTGCCGCTGCACGGGGTACATCCCCATCGTCGATGCCGTGATGGCCGCGGCGAAGGTGCTTCGCGGCGAAATGAACGAAAGCGAGCTGGAATACCGCCTCCCCGAGAACGGTCGTATCTGGGGCGGCACCTATCCCCGTCCTACTGCGGTGGCCAAGGTCACGGGAACGCTCGATTACGGCGCAGACCTCGGATTGAAGCTTCCTGAGGAAACGTTGCAGCTCGCGCTCGTACAGGCCACGGTGAGCCACGCGAACATCCGGGGCATCGACACGTCCGAGGCGGAGAAGATGCCCGGCGTCCGTAAGGTGGTCACCCACAAGGACGTGAAGGGGAAGAACCGCATCACGGGACTCATCACGTTCCCTACCAATAAGGGAGACGGCTGGGACCGGCCCATTCTCTGCGACGAGAAGATCTTCCAGTTCGGCGACGCCATCGCCATCGTCTGCGCCGACACCTACGAGAACGCCTGCGCGGCGGCGGAGAAGGTCAAGGTGGACCTGGAGGTCCTTCCCGCCTATATGAGCGCTCCCGCAGCCATGGCGGAGGACGCCCTGGAAATCCATCCAGGCACGCCCAACATCTACTACATTCAGAACCTGGAGAAGGGTGACCCCACGGGACCTATCTTCGAAAAGGCCGCCGTCACCGTGGAGGACGATTTCTACGTGGGAAGACAACCCCACATGACCATCGAGCCCGACGTGGGCTTCGCCTACATGACGGACGACGGAATTCTCAAGATCCACTCCAAGACCATCGGCGCCCATCTGCACCTCTACATGATCGCCCCCGGGCTCGGCGTGGAACCCGACAAGATCGCCCTCGTGTCAAACCCCATGGGGGGCACCTTCGGCTACAAGTTCAGCCCGACCATGGAAGCCCTGGTCGGCGCAGCCACCCTCGCCACGGGAAAACCCTGCTTCCTTCGGTACACCTACTTCCAGCACATGACCTACACGGGGAAGCGCTCGCCCTTCTTCGTGAACATCAAGTACGCCGCCGACAATGAGGGCCGACTCCTCGCCATGGAGACGGACTACATCGTGGACCACGGTCCCTATTCCGAGTTCGGCGACCTGCTCACCCTTCGGGGCGCCCAGTTCATGGGTGCGGGCTACGATATTCCCAACATCAAAGGAACAGGGCGCACGGTGTGCACGAACCACGCATGGGGCTCCGCCTTCCGTGCCTACGGTTCCCCCCAATCCCTCTACTCGTCGGAACTTCTTATGGATGAACTGGCGGAAAAGCTCGGCATGGACCCCTGGGAGATTCGGTTCAAGAATTGCTACCGCCCCGGTGCGACGAATCCCAGCGGTCAGGAACCGGAGGTCTTCAGTTATCCAGAAATGCTCGAGGCACTGAAACCTCGATACGAGGCGGCGAAGGAAAAGGCAAAGAAGGAATCCACCGGCACGGTCAAGAAAGGCGTCGGTCTCGCCATGGCCTGCTATGGCTGCGGCCTTGACGGACCGGACAGCTCCGAGGCCTGGGCGGTGCTCAACCCCGACGACACCGTCACTATCGTCACCGCCTGGGAGGATCACGGTCAGGGAGCGGACATGGGCGCCATCGGCACCGCTCACGAGGCACTGCGTCCCTTGGGCATCACCCCGGACCGGCTGCGTTTCACCTGGCCCGACACGTCGAAAACGCCCAATTCAGGTCCCTCCGGCGGCTCACGTCAGCAGGTTCTCACGGGGGGCGCAATCCGCGTGGCCTGCACGGAAATGGTGGCGGGACTCCGTAAGGCTGACGGCACCTGCATGACCTACGCGGAAGCCACCGAAGCGGGAAAACCCGTGAAATACGTAGGGAAATTTACCGTTCCCGGCGTAGCCTGCAACGAAAAGGGGCAGGGAAAACCTTTCGTGGTCTACATGTACGGAGTCTTCCTCGCCGAGGTATCGGTGAACACCGAGACCGGAAAGGTCACCGTGGACAAGATGACCCTCATGGCGGACATCGGCAAGGTGAACAACCGGCTCGTCACGGACGGGCAGATCTACGGCGGCATAGCCCAGGGAATCGGCCTCGCTCTTTCCGAGGATTTCGAGGACATCAAGAAACACTCCACGCTCCCGGGCGCCGGCTTCCCCTACATCAAGGACATTCCGGACAACATCGAGATCGTCTACTTCGAGAACTATCCGCGCGAGTTCGGCCCCTTCGGCGCGGCAGGAGTGGGAGAGCTTCCTCTCTCGAGCCCTCACGCCGCTATCGGCAATGCCATTTACAACGCCTGCGGCGTAAGGGTCCATCGGCTTCCCGCACTTCCGGAAAAGATTCTCGCAGGACTGAAGGGAGAGCACGTCTAGGCAAATTCTCCTCCGTTCCCCCGTTCCGCCTCTGAACGAAAGAGCGGGGGAACACCTCTTCCGGAAACCCGAAAATTCAGGACTGGAGCCGGTTTGTCGCGGAACCACGACGTTTCGGACCCGCACCTTTGTTCCGCGTTCTCTGACGGTTCGCCGCCCTTCACAGGGGAAACGAACCGTCGGAAACGTCTTTTCCTCTGGAGGCGATCCATGGAACAGAATCTGCTCAGAGATCTGGAGCATCGCTGTATTCAGGAAGAACTCCCTTACTGTCAGGCCGCCTGCCCCCTCAAGGTGGACGTACGGTCTTTCTGTGCCGCCATGGCGCAGGAGCGTTTCGGCGAAGCCCGAAAGATCCTGGCAAAGACCATGTCCTTACCGGACATTCTGGGGCGGATCTGCGACCATCCCTGCCAAAACGCCTGTATTAGAACCGAAACGGGGGGAGCAGTGGAGCTCGGCCGGCTGGAACAGGCCTGTCTCGAAAGGACAAGCCCTGCCGCCCCACCCCTGTGCCTCCCTCCCAGGGATAAAACCATCACCGTGCTCGGAGGCGGCCTTTCCTCGTTGGTCTGCGCCTGTGAGCTGGCCAAGAAGGGGTATCGGGTTCTTCTGGAATTCACGGGAAAACTGCCGGGAGGGCGCCTTCTCGCCCTCCCCGAGGAAATCCTTCCGCAAAACATCCTCGCCGAGACATGGGCGTTTCTGCAGAAGCTCGGCGTGACCCGCACAGGTGGGGAATCCCTCTCTCTCCCGGCCCTCCGGGAGGGCGAGGCGGCCTACCTGGGCATGGACGATCCTGCCATGGCGCATCTCGCCACCGTCGGGACAGTGGATTCCACTACCTATGAGACGGCCACCGGAGGACTGTTTGCCGGAGGTTTTCTCCGGAACGGATCGCCGTCTCCCGCCTGGGAGGCGGCTGATGGAAAGCGCGCAGCGAACTCCCTGGACCGATTTTTCCAGGGGGCTTCCCTCTCCTCGGGCAGAGAGAAGGAACTCTCCGACGCGACGCGACTCCACACGCCGCTCCGCGATGTGGAATCGATCTCCCCGAGGCGCGACCCCGCGGAGGAAGCCCGGCGCTGTCTTCAGTGCGAGTGCCGTCACTGCGTAGGGGAGTGCGTTTTTCTGGAGACCTACAAGCGCTATCCCAGGGCGTACGCCAGAGAAATCTACAACAACTTCGCCGTCGTCCAGGGATACCACCAGGCGAACAGAATGATCAATTCCTGCGCGCTCTGCGGCCTCTGCGAAACGCTCTGCCCCAACGACTTCTCCATGGCGGACCTCTGCCGCGCCGCCCGGGAGGAACTCGTGGAGCGCGGCCTCATGCCTCCCTCGGCCCACGAGTTCGCCCTGCTGGACATGGAGCAGGCGAACGGCCCGCGGGCCGCGGGCTTTCGTCCGGGCCGCACGGCAACGAAGGCCCTTTTCTTTCCGGGATGCCAGCTCGCGGGCACCATGCCAGAACAAACCGAGGCACTTGTCTCCTTTTTGGACGAACGTTTTTCCGGAACCCTTGGAGTGCTCCTGGGGTGCTGCGGCGCTCCGGCCTGGTGGGCAGGACGAAGGGACATGCTCCAGAAGGTTCTCGACACTCTGCGGGAAACCCTGGCTTCCCTCGGAAATCCCCCGCTGATCCTCGCTTGTTCTTCCTGCAGCGACGTTTTTCGTCGCCTGCTTCCGGAAACATCTCTTCTTTCCCTCTGGGAAGTACTCCGCGAAAAGGGACTGCCTCCAGGACACCCCCTGCCGGACCCGCTCGCGCTCCACGATCCCTGTACGACCCGCTCCCTTCCGGCCTGGCGCACTGCCGTTCGGGACATTCTCCGGGCACTGGGACAGCCCTTCGAGGAGCTGTCCATGACGGGCGAGACCACGCGCTGCTGCGGCTACGGCGGTCTCCAGTCTCTTGTGGATCCCGATCTGGCGGAAAAAGGGGTACGACGGCGGCTCGGAGAAAGCGACAAGGATTTTCTCGCCTACTGCGCCATGTGCCGGGAAAGTCTCTCCGACTCGGGCAAACCGGTGGCACACCTCCTGGACCTCTTCTTTCCTCCCGCGGCACCTTACGAGGCAGTGGGTTTTTCCGCGCGACAGGCCAACCGGGAACAGTTGCGGCGACGACTTCTCGGAACCTGCGATCTTCCGCCGGACCCTTGGGAAGATCTGGATCTCATCGTGTCTCCCGACATACGGCGACGCCTTGAAGAACGCCACATCCTCGACAGCGATCTCCGGCGGACTCTTTGGGAGGCCTCCACTTCGGCCCGCCTTCTCGTTTCACCGGATGGAAGAACATTGGCGACCTCGCGCATCGGCAACGTCACCTTCTGGGTGGAATACCGGAACGAAGGGGCTTCCTTTCGGATCGTCAACGCATGGGGCCATCGCATGACTGTGGAGGTTTTGTCATGAGCGGCGAGACGGGACTCAGTTTCAAGGACGAGACAGGTTGGCGGTGCGGTTGCGGCGGCGAACTCGAACCCCGGAAGGTGGCCGCCCGTTATCTCGGCAGTCGCTTCGAGGTGGAACTGCCCGCATGCACCGTCTGCGGACTCGTCCTCGTTCCCGAAGCCCTTGCCCTGGGCAAGATGCTCGAAGTGGAGAAAATCCTGGAGGACAAGTAGTGCCGCTTCCCTACGAACACCCCCTGTGGCGTACCGTCATGGGAGAGGCCCTGCATCCCGGCGGAAAGG
>JGI11944J13513_1001064_pt1 | contig 23316 bp, 17 predicted proteins | sample TerdegcoTASludge_FD_13513 | JGI IMG/M metagenome (IMG submission 13513) | reverse complement strand
AAAATGCCAAGGTTATTTAGACATAGCGGATGCCATCGAAAAATGAACATAAAAAGAGAGAAATTCAAGGAAAATCGATAGTATTCGAACATAAAAGCTAAAAAATTAAAAAAGGAAAATTGATCTCAGGACGAATGATGTTTTAAAGCAAGGTTTTTTAGGAATCCTCAGGTATCTATGTTATCCTTGCCACCGCAGCTACCTCATCGCCTGGCTTGACATTCATGATTCGCACGCCCTGTGTGGCCCTTCCTTGCACGCGAATATCGCTCGCTGGTATGCGTATCATCACGCCGTCCTTGGTCGTCACCAGCAGCTCATCATCCTCTGACACTGTGGTGGTACAGCAGACAAATCCCTTGCGAGTATCGATATTCTTCACGCCCTTGCCGCCACGTCTCTGCTGTGGATACTCGTCAAGCTCAGTCCTCTTGCCATATCCCTGGTTTGTCACAGTGAGCAGTGTTGAGCCAGACTGAGGATTGATCACATCCATGCTGATCAGCTCGTCTCCAAGGTTCAAGCTGATGGCCCGCACGCCCATGGTGCCCCGATTGCTCGCCCGCACATCGCTCTCCTTAAAGCGAATGGCCTTTCCAAATTTTGTGGCCACAAGCAGCTCCTTATTCCCATCGGTAAGCCTTGCCGAGACCAGGCTGTCGCCCTTGAGGTTCACTGCCTTTATCCCCCCCTTGCGAGGATTGGAAAATGCCTGCAGTGGCATCTTCACTATGTTGCCGCTTCTGGTTACGAGGACTATGAACCCCGAATCGAAGCTCTTCACGGGTATCGCTCCAGTTATCTTCTCATCCGGCTCTAGCTGCAAGAGATTCACGATGGACTTTCCCCGCGTGGCACGCCCGAGGGATGGAACCTCATAGACCTTGAGCCAGTGAGCCTTCCCCTTGTCGGTGAAGAAGAGCAGATAATCCTTGGTTGAAGCAGTGAAGACATCAGTTACAAACTCCTCATCTCTGGTCTCTGCGCCGACGACCCCGCGCCCTCCACGACGCTGCATGCGGTAGGCTGCGACAGGCTGCCGCTTGATGTATCCGGAACTGGTGATGGTCACTGCCACATCCTCATCTTGGATGAGATCCTCTGCTCGAACCTCGCCCTCGGCCTCGATGATCTTTGTCCTGCGCTCGTCGCCATATGCCTGACACAGCTCTCTCAGCTCTCCTTTGATGATGCCCATGATCTCAAGATTGCTTGAGAGGATCTTCCTCAACTGGGCGATGAGCTTTTCCAGCTCTGCCGCCTCCGAGACGATCTTGTCCTGCTCCAGCCCAGTCAGGCGCTGGAGCCTCATGTCAAGGATGGCTTTTGACTGCTCCTCGCTGAAGGCAAAAGCATTCATCAGGGCATCCTTGGCCTCTGTGGGCGAGGCTGCTGCTTTTATCATTCGTATTACTTCGTCGATGTTCTTCAGCGCAATTAAGAGGCCTGCCAAGATATGAGCACGTTTCTCGGCTGCATCCAGATCGAACCTTGTGCGCCTCTCTATGACTTGCGAGCGGTAGTGGATGTACTGCTCAAGGGTCTCTTTCAAAGAGATTGTCTTGGGCAGGCCGTCCACCAGGACCATGTTGTTTATGCCGTAGCTGGTCTGCAGAGCAGTATGCTTATGAAGCTGGTTTAAGACCACATGGACATTGAATCCACTCTTGACATCGACGACAAGGCGTATGCCCTCTTTGTCCGACTCATCCCGGAGATCGGATATGCCCTCCAGTCTGCCCCCCTTTACCATCTCAGCGATGTCCTCGATCAGCTTCGCCTTGTTCACCTGGTAGGGCAGCTCTGTGAAGATTATCCTGGTGCTTTTAGGCCCTTCCTCAATCTCCGATTTTGCCTGCAAGAGGATGCTTCCCCGACCTGTCAGGTAGGCGGCCTCAATCCCCGCCCTGCCAACGATGTATCCGCCCGTTGGAAAGTCTGGACCGGGCAGATAGCTCATGAGATCGTGCAAGGTTGCATCTGGCTGGTCGATGAGATGAATGATCGCTCCTGCCAGCTCCTTCAAGTTGTGTGGAGGGATGTTGGTGGCCATGCCCACAGCAATTCCCGTAGAGCCGTTCAAGAGAAGGTTGGGAAGCTTTGCCGGGAGCAAGGACGGCTCTTTCAGAGAGCCGTCGTAGTTGGCAACAAAGTCCACTGTATTTTTCTCAATGTCTGCAAGCATCTCTTCAGCGATCTTGGAGAGCCTAACCTCAGTGTAACGCATGGCTGCAGCAGGATCTCCGTCGATAGAACCGAAGTTTCCTTGGCCATCGATCAGAGGATAACGCATGGAGAAGTCCTGGGCCATCCTGACTATGGTCTCGTAGATGGCCTGATCGCCGTGGGGATGGTACTTACCCATGACATCTCCGACGACGCGTGCGGATTTTTTGTAGGGCTGATCGTGGGTCATGCCCTGCTCGTACATGGCATAAAGGATGCGCCTGTGAACAGGCTTCAGGCCATCCCGCACATCCGGCAGCGCCCTGCCCACGATCACACTCATAGCATAATCAATATAGGAAGACTTCATCTCCTCGGTGATGTTAACCTGTACTTCCGTCAAGAGCCACCTCACACATCAAGGTTCTTTACATACTTGGCATGCTTCTCGATGAAATCCCTTCTGGGCTCCACCTGATCCCCCATGAGAATGGTGAAGATGCGGTCGGCCTCCACAGCATCCTCCAAGGTGACCTTCAGCATCGTCCTTTTCTCAGGGTTCATGGTCGTCTCCCAGAGCTGCTCAGGGTTCATCTCTCCCAGGCCCTTGTACCTCTGGATGCTGGGCTTTGCAAGGGACTGAACCATCGAATTGAGCTCCTCATCAGAGTATGCGTAATTGACCTGCTTTCCCTTCCTGACCTGGTAGAGAGGAGGCTGGGCGATGTAGACATAGCCGGCCTCGATGAGGGGCCTCATGTACCTATAAAAGAATGTCAGCAGAAGCGTACGTATGTGCGATCCGTCGACATCCGCATCGGTATTGTGACAGCAGATGCCGCCTCGCCCACAGATGAAGGTTTCGTCGCCTTCTACCGAAAAGTCATAGACCATCTGCCTTTGCCCGACGATCTTTCGGACCTGGCGTACAGGCAGGCCAACGAGCTGGCCTTCCAGCGGTACGACCTGCAGCCGACGGCTCTTTCCTGTAGGTTTGGACAGCCATTCACGGACCTGCGGGGCACGAGCATGATCGCGCCAGACCGGTTCGAGCCGGGTCAGCGCCTCCCGCCCGGCGATGGTTAGGTAATAGGCGGTCTTTCGGGTGATGATTGGCTTGCCGCGGATTAGGCCAGAGGGCTCTCCGGTCGGCTTTCGCACAGTTAGCGAAGCGTGCACTCCCAGACTCATCAGCAAGTACATCAGTTGGCTGGACAGGGTCTCTGAAGTCGTTGCACACGAGATCATGCGTTGCCCAAGGGTGCCATCCCCGAGGAAATAGCCGCGCAGGAAGGCCATCTGTAACGGCTTTTCAGCGTTGAACACCATATCCGGGATGGATTTTTTGGCTGCATCCAACCGGTCGGACCCGAAAAGTAGCTTAAAGAAAGTGCTGACAACGCTGTTCTGTAGGCGCAGCTCACTGACGCGGTCCGACGCTCTGTAGAACACTGGTTCGATCCCAAACACGGCGCGAAAAGCATCGGTTAGCTCATTGATAAAGGCCTCGTTTCGCCTGCCAATTGCCAAGCGAATGCCACTCCTCTGGCTGAGTGAGCCTTCTGCCACGAAGAAGCCAAGCAGCATCATCAGCGATTCGCTGATGGGAATGTAACGCGGCAGGGCTTGATTTGCGTGGTGCCAGGGAGTCAGCACGATATCTTCGCCAAGATAGGGCAGATCAGAGGAGCGCAGGCTGCTAAGATATACATAGTCGCGGACCCGGTTCCTCGGAGCGGCACGATATTGGGTACGCCAGATATGATCGAGCCGACTATCGCCCACCTCCACCTGAGTCAGAACGGCATCGTCCTCCAGTTCCAACAGTTGGACGTAATTCTTAAAATGGGTCAGCGTAGGCCGCGATTCGCCGCGCTCCCAGGCGTAATAGGTGACGGGCTGGGAAATCCCCACTGATAAGCAGATCGACTTCTGGCTGATGCCCATTGCCTGTCGGCGGGATTTAAGAAGCTCTCCCACCCGAGCAGGGATGGTCACTCTGGCCTCAGTCATCTGCGGATCTTCGGCATAATCGGCGCGCACACTAGCTTTGAAATACTCCTCTACCCCTGGACCTCGGGCAACGATATCCGAGCCGAGCGCGCTACCGGCTTCGATAAATAAACGCAAGAGGTCGATCCGCTGCGGGGCTACGCCGGTCAGCGGGGCGTGAGAGGGTGCTACGAGCAAATCGCCGACCACAATCTCATCGCCACGCTTCAGCTGCGGCTTGCCCGATGGATCGGCCACAAAAACACTGTGTTCGCCTGTAACGCGAACAGAGCGACCGTAGGCGGTCTCGATCTCATAAAGCGGCCCAGTATGATCGTGCCGCAGGACGCTCTTGATGGGTTTGAAACGAACCTCACCTGACTTAGGATCGAAGCACAGCACATCGTAAGCTGAAGGATTCTCACCCTTTTCGATCAGGCGATCAATGAATGCACCCACTTTCACGGAATGAAGAGTGCCGTCTGCATCGCGTACAAATGTCGGTTCTTCACCATCCACGCTCATGATTACTACCTTGTGATACCTGGCCTTAGAGATGTCGAAGTCGTCCCCTATGCCAGTGCCAAAGGCTACAATCATGTTTCGAATCTCGCTGTTCTTCAGGATCTTGTCAAGCCTGGCCCGCTCTACATTCAGGATCTTGCCGCGCAAGGGCAAGATGGCCTGAAAATGGCGGTTGCGGCCCTGCTTGGCGCTGCCGCCGGCCGATTCGCCCTCGACTATGTAGATCTCGCACTTTGAGGGATCGTTGTCGGAGCAGTCTGCCAGCTTGCCCGGCAGGCCCCCGGAGCCCAAGGCGTTCTTTCTCCGGGTCAGCTCCTTGGCTTTGCGGGCAGCCTCTCGAGCACGCAGCGCCTCGGCTGCCTTCTCAACGATGGTCGTGGCAACCAGAGGGTTCTCCTCGAAGTATTCGGCCAGGCCCTCAGAGACCATCGACTCGACGATTCCTCGAATGGAGCTATTCCCGAGCTTCGTCTTGGTCTGGCCCTCGAATTGTGGATCTGGAAGCTTCACGCTGATGACTGCAACCAGTCCCTCGCGCAGATCTTCGCCTCCGAGCTTCGCCTCGTTCTTGATCAACTTATTCTCCCGCGCATACTCATTCACAGTCTTGGTCAGAGCAGCGCGAAAGCCCATGAGGTGGGTGCCGCCCTCACGAGTATTGATGTTGTTGGCATAGGAGAAGATGTTCTCATTGTAGGAGCTGTTGTACTGCAGGGCAACCTCCACCTGCGTTCCATTCTTGCTGCGGGAAAAGTACAAAGGAGGCTTATGCAGTGCCTCCTTGTTTGCATTTAGATACTCCACAAAGGAGATTATGCCGCCCTCATAGCAGAAGTCATTCTCTTTGTCAGTTCGCTCATCCTTCAAGGATATCCTGAGGCCGCGGTTGAGGAAAGCCAGCTCCCTCAGCCGGGAAGAGAGTGTGTCGAAGTTATATTCTGTGTCCTCGAAGATCGAGCCATCCGGCTTAAATGTGACAGTGGTACCTGTGCTATCCGAAGTTCCCTTGACTTGGACATCGGAGACAACGTTGCCACGCTCATATCGCTGCCAGTAAACCTTACCGTCTCTCCTGACCTCCACCTCAAGCCACTCGGAAAGAGCATTGACCACTGAGACTCCTACGCCGTGCAGGCCGCCGGAGACGCTGTAGGATTCGTGGTTGAACTTGCCGCCTGCATGCAGAACGGTCATGACGATCTCAAGAGCCGGACGGTTATATTGAGGATGATTGTCCACAGGTATTCCGCGGCCATCATCATTGACGGATACACTGCCGTCCTTGTGAACTGTTACGTTTATCTCCTTGCAGTAGCCGCCCAGGGCCTCGTCCACGCTGTTGTCCACTACCTCGTAGACCAGGTGGTGCAGCCCCAGTGTATCCGTACTGCCGATGTACATGGAAGGCCTGCGCCTAACTGCCTCAAGACCTTCAAGGACCTGGATTTGGCTTGCGTCGTAGCCCGTTGAATCGCTCAAAACTGATTAAGCCCCCTGAATAATTAGGACCTTAATCAAATAACTTGAGAAGATATAAGCCTTTCCCTTAAATATATCAGTCGATTTTATTTTTATTTTACGCGAAGGGAATGCCCAGAAGGGCGCATTCGAACTTTGCTATCACCATCGCCAAAGCCAAGGTCCGGATTCGAACCGGAGTGGTAATGCTCTGCAGGCATTTGCGTAGCCGCTCCGCCACCTTGGCATTGTTCTTTTGCGTCTCAGACTAACTCAACTCAATCCTTAAACCTTTTACGGTCAGGGCCACTCACCAGTTCAGATTGAGCGCCAAAAAAAAAGTTGTGGTCAAAGTCAAAATGAAAATAGAGATAAACCTCACAGGATTATCTCTATATCCAGCTCTTCCGCCAGCTCTTTGTAGCGGTTCCTGATGGTGACTTCAGTCACTCCCGCGACATCTGCCACCTCCCTCTGGGTGCGCCGGTCTCCGCATAGGATTGATGCGATGTAGATTGCGGCTGCAGCCACGCCCGTTGGGCCACGGCCAGAGGTCAGCTCTTTTTCAGCTGCCTGCCTCAAGATCTCTATCCCCTTTGCCTGCACCTCCCCTTTCAGGTTCAGGCCAGAGCAAAACCTGGGAATGTAGTCGATAGGGCTCGTGGGCATGAGCTTCAGTGCCAGCTCACGCGAGACGAACCTGTATGTCCTGCCGATCTCCTTTCTTGAGACCCTGGAGACTTCTGCGATCTCATCCAGCGTTCGAGGAACATTGCACTGACGGCATGCCGCATACAGTGCAGCCGCAGCAACGCCTTCAATGCTCCTCCCACGAATGAGGTTCTTGTCCACAGCTTTGCGGTAGACGACTGCGGCCGTCTCCCGAACGTTTCTGGAAAGACCCAGGGCTGAGGCCATCCTGTCCAGCTCCGAGAGTGCGAAGGCAAGGTTGCGCTCAGTGGCATTGCTGACCCGGATACGCCGCTGCCATTTCCTCAGCCTGTATAGCTGAGCTCTATTCTTTGAGGAGATGGTCTTGCCATACGAATCTCTGTTTCTCCAGTCGATCATGGTCGAAAGGCCCTTATCATGGATGGTGTAAGTCATGGGCGCACCGACCCTGGACCTCTTCATGCGCTGGTCATGATCAAAGGCCCGCCACTCTGGCCCCTGGTCGATGAAGTTCTCGTCGATAACAAGACCGCAATCTGAACAGACAAGCTCCGCTCGTTCATAGTCGCGTACCAGGGTGTGGCTCCCGCACTCTGGGCACTCCACAGTGAACTTCTCAAACTCGTCTACTTTCTCTTTCTCTCGCTTGAGCCGGGTCCTCTCCTTGAGCTTCTCCGGCTCGACTCTTTCTATCTCTCTCAGCTTCTCAATCTCTTCCACTTGCTATCTCTCCCCGACGCCTCGTCGACGTAGAGCTTCTTTCCGACGTGGGCAGCGGCATCTAATCCTCTAATTGGTCGAACGATGATGTACGGATGTAAAATTGGGCCGAATATATCGAAAACCTTTCCAACCCTGGTTCTCTTCTGATCCACAACCCAGGAATTCATTCTGGGGATGCTGGCCTCGCTTCCATCAATTTGTTCGCCGCGAACAATCAGCCTCTTCTGCACTACATGAAGCGCGGTGCCTAATCTCTTCAACAGGCCACCTCATCTATATAGATATGGAGGTACTATTTAAGCCTTCCGAAAACATTTTATTTATCAACTATCCCAACGCTGCCTAAAGGTTTATCTGCCATTGCCGGTAACTTATGGTCGATGTTTGAGCAGCTTCCCACGGTGCCCACCTCTCAGGAGCTTTTGGACAAGGCATTCAGGCGTGCCTCTCGAGCTGAGGACAACGAGTCGATGGTCCGGAATGCTGGCAATATAATCTCCGACAATCTCTCCAATCTGGTGCGGAAATTTCCATCGTTCGAGAGCTTGCCGCCGTTCTACAGGGAGATGGCAGACATAATTGTGGGCGTCGATGCCATGAGGATCAGCCTCTCTCGTCTGGCCTGGGCATCGAAGCAAGCCAGACAAATTACCAGGGACTCTGTGGGCAAGATGAAGCGCTCAAAGGCCCAGGACAGCACCCCACTCAGGAAGGCGGCCTTCGGGCGCCTCTCTTCCGTCATGAAGTCCATTGAGAAAGACCTGGCATTCCTGAATGATGCCAGAAATATGCTCCGCAAGATGCCGACCATAGATCCTGCGCTGCCAACAGTCCTCATAGCCGGATACCCCAACGTCGGCAAGTCGAGCTTCATCGCCAAAGTCACCGGCGCACGACCCGAGATCGCCAGCTATCCCTTCACTACTCGAGGGATTTATGTGGGCCACTTTTATAGAGATGATCAGAAATATCAGGTTGTGGATACGCCAGGGCTGCTTGACCGCCCAATGGATGAGCGAAATGAGATAGAACGCCAGACAATGGCTGCGCTGAACCATCTGCAAGGAGTTGTGCTCTACATTCTCGACCCAAGCGAGCACTGCGGCTATCCTCTGCAATCCCAGCTTCGGCTGGCTGAAGATCTTAAGAGTTCGCTTGAGCTTCCGATCGTAATGGTAGCCAATAAAGCAGATATTCTGAGATACGAAAGCATTCCAGGGATGTCCACTGAAACGGGCCAGGGCGTGAATGATGTATTGGAGATGCTCGTCTCTCTGCTGAAATGAGCAAAAAGCCAGACAAACCTTGATAAATGCCTGAGCATATATTTCGCCCTAAGATCTCTGCTTGACGAGATACTTTACCAGCTCTGGAGATAGCTTGCTCTCTCTTGAGATGGTGATGGCAATCTCATTGTCACTGGCACCACCTGCGCTAAGGGCCGATATCTTCTCCAAAATAGTTTCATCGATGCTGTAATACTCATCGATGTCCTTTCTGTGTCCCCAGACGTCCCCTTCTATGAGTTCAACGCCTTGAAGCGCCAAGAACATCTCGCAGGCCTTGGAAAGAGTCTTGCGGTACGATGATGGAACCTGAACCGCTTTGATGCGAGGACAGTTCTGAACAAGCTTGAATATATCGGTGTTTGCGGCTCTGAATGCCAGATGAATCATTTGCTCGTTCCTGTTGAGATCATTTATCTCTCTCTTAGAGCTGACGATCCTAATTCTCATAATTCATCACCTTCATGTACTCTTCAAACACTGTCGCAAGGCTCGCTCTATCTTCATACATATAAGGCTATGCGTTGAGAGCAATAATGCTCAATTCAAGCAATGAGGATTTTATCTGGCCAATGATTGCGATTCTCTAACTTGCAATCCAAATTTACAATGAATTTTGGAAGTAAATTGCTTCGATTCAGCGACTGTGCGCGACCTCAAGCCTGAGCACATGAAGCTGTTCGAAGAAGAACCGATGTCTTGCAACATCTCGAACATCAAGCCCCTCTGCCTCTGCCATGCCCCGCACCTCATGCAATCCCGTCAGGCTGGATACCAGGAGAAGCGCTCTTCCCCCTGGACGGAGATGGCCCGAGAGTCCTTTCAAAAATCTGCGAATTGTCTTTCGCCCGTCATCGCCTCCATCGAGCGCAAAGTCGATCCACTGATCTGTCCTCTCCAGATCAGTCGTGGGGAGGTAAGGCGGATTGAAGAGGATCAGGTCGAACTTCCCTCGCAGGCCCGAGAACAGGTCGGATCTAACGACCTCAAGGCCCTTCTCCTTCGCCATCCTGGCGGCATGAGGGTTTATGTCGGTTGCCAGGATGCTTTTTACCCTTGGCGCCACCTCCTGGGAGATAAGACCACAGCCACAGCCAATTTCGAGCGCCACGTCGTCGGCCCTCGCCTCTTTTAGGGAAGCTCTGAGCAGGAGGTAGGTATCTTCTCTTGGAGGATATACCTCATCAATTTGATGCTCGAAGGTCATCGACAAAGGCGCATATCTCCTTGATAATTGCAGGGTCCTTCAACCAGATGCCTGCTTCATAGTTGTCATCGACGCCGCCTTTGGTGAGGTTGGCTGAGGTTATGATGGCCTCCCTGCGGTCTACCAGATAGATCTTGGCATGGAGCTTCCCTACCGGTATGATCTCTCCGCCAAGGATGGCGACCTCTTCGCGAATATCATCGCTCATGCCATTGCTATAATCTATCTCACAGTCGCGCATAAATACCTTCAGCCTTCCTCCTCGACGGGAGAACTTGTGCAAAGGAGCTTTTATGCGGTTCCAGGTCTGCATCTTAATCCAGGGAGATACTATGATTATTTCAAACTCTGCCCGCTCCAGCATATGAAGGAGACTGTCTTCAAATGTGTGTACACCTCGTGAGGGAACAGTGACAAGGAAGCTGGAATTCGGGCTTATCTTTTGGGATGAGATGCAGTCCTCCAGGAACTGCAGCCGCTGAGCTGAAAAGTATCTTTCTCTCTGCTTTGCTGCCCTAAGTTCCTTCTCCAGCTCCATGGCCCGATCTCTCCATTTTAGCAATTGAGCAAAGTCGTGCTGGAGACGATCCAGGCTCTCCGTTCGATCTCTCAGATCGTCATGCAGCCTTTGAGCCTCGATCTGCATTTGGTGGCGATCTATTTTCAGCCTTCTGTTGCGGCTGATCTGGAGCTGTATGATGCTGAGAGACACTATCGCAAGCGCCATGAAAGCCAGCCATATCTGATAACTCTCCATCACACCATCCCTTCGGTGAAATGCGCCAAAAAAACTAAAAAAAGATAGAGGTGAGAGCTTGCCCGAGCTCTTCAGTACATTCCTGGCATTCCCATGCCAGGCATTCCCATGCCACCCATTCCAGGCATGCCGCCCATGCCGCCGGGCATTCCGCCTGCACCTGGTGCCCTTTCTGGAGGCTTTTTGGTCGATGAGAGCACATCGTCGATGCGCAGAATCAGAGATGCAGCGTCCGTTGCCGACTGGATCGCCTGGACCTTGACCCGCAGTGGTTCCACCACGCCCAAAGCGTACATGTCCCCTATCTCGCCAGTGTAGGAATTGAAGCCTGCGTTCTTGTCCTTTTCGTGCCTATTCTTCAGCTCTGCAAGCTTATCGATGGCATCGAAGCCTGCGTTATCGGCCAGAGTCTTGGGAATGACCTCCAATGCCTCAGCGAACTTGATGACAGCCAGTTGCTCACGGCCCTTGAGAGTTGCTGCATAATCCCTAAGTCGCATTGAAAGCTCAATCTCAGGAGCACCGCCGCCCGCCACCATCTTTCCATCCTCGATCGCATCGGCAACTGCGTGCAGAGCATCGTCGAGCGCCCTCTCCAGCTCGTTTAGGACCTGCTGGGTTCCGCCCCGGAGCAGCAACGTCGCTGCGTAGTTCTTTGTGCCTGTGATGAATGTCATGATGCCATTTCCTACATTTCTCTCCTCGACCAAGGCTGCAGTCCCAAGATCGCTTGGTCGGAGTTCATCGAGGCTTGTGACTATATTGGCGCCCGTCGCCACAGAGAGCTTGTCCAGATCCTTCTTTATCACGCGTCTGAGGGCAAGCACTCCGGCATTGGCCAGATAGTGCTGGGCGAGATCGTCGATGCCCTTCTGACAAAAGACCACATTAGCGCCGCTGGCGATCACTTTATCTGCAGCCTCCTTGACCTTCTTCTTCTCGTGCTCCATGAAGAGCTGGAACTGAGTCGATGAGGTGATCTGCAACTCGGCCTTGGTCTCGGTATCCTTAGCCTCGATGGGCGTGGAGAGCAGAGCGATCTTGGCGTTTTCGACCTTGCGGGGCATGTTCTGGTGTACGATCTCCTTGTCGATGACAACGCCCTGGACCATCTCCGAATCTATGGTGCTCTCCCCGACTTTCTTTTCAACGTTGACCTTGTCCATGTCAAACTTAATTTTTCCGTTGTAGTCCTCTGTTGCATTGAGGGCCAAGTCCACCGCGTACTTGGCGATCTTGTTGTCTGGGGAGTCGGCCAGCTTGCCGGTCATGGCAGTCTCGGCGATCTTCTGCAGGAGGTCTTTATCCTTCATAGATACATCAAGGGATGTGGCCTTCAAGATCTCGATGGCCTTCTCGGCGGCCATTCTGTAGCCCTGCACTATCACTGTTGGGTGTACCTTCTGTTCCAAGAGGGCCTCGGCCTTTTTGAGAAGCTCCCCTGCCAAAACTGCCACTGTGGTGGTGCCGTCGCCAACCTCCTTGTCCTGGGTCTTGGCGGCCTCGATGAGCATCTTCGCTGCTGGATGCTGCACGTCCATCTCCTTGAGGATGGTCACGCCGTCGTTGGTAATAGTCACATCTCCAATGGAGTCAACCAGCAGCTTGTCCATGCCCTTGGGGCCTAAGGTACTGCGCACAGCGTTGGCCACTGCCCGGGCAGCCATGATGTTGTTCGAGATGGCGTCTTTCCCTGTCTCTCTGCGGGTGTCCTTTAGAATTATAACTGGTGTTCCGCCCATTCCTGCCATATGATGATCCTCCGATAAGATACGTGAATTCTCAGGTTCACAGTATTTGAGCTTCTATAAAACAATTTCCCTAGCTGGCCCCGTTTAATCCTAAGGTGACGGCCTTGTGAAAACGTAATGGAGCGACAACGCATATTTTGCATCACCACATGATTCAACAGTACAAAAACTCCATAACGTCGGCGCAAAGGGAGCCCTCTGCTTTCAGCAGATCTGATAGCAGTAGGCAGTCTGCCAACCAGCCAATAGCAGCGAGCCAATCACCAGCTACAAGCCCCTCCATTCAGGGAGGGGTAGTTGACGCACATGTATAAAAATTGCCTATGTCCCTTTGAAACCTCTCGAACCGCTCTTTAAGATCCATCCCCTTTGGCGTAGTTTTGTAAATAATTCTGGAACCCTCGGGCATAGACTCGATGCAACCATTTTTTATTAAATTATCTAGATATGGGCCTACTGTCATGAAGTTCATGTTAGCCTGATACACAATCCTTGTCTTGCTCGCACCGTGGATGCATATTTTCAAGATTTGCGATACAATCACATCGTTGGATCTTCTTTTCGATTGCATTATACGTCCCGTCCGTTAGCAACTTTGATCTTCTACGTCGCATATTCCCGTTTTTTTTCGCAGTTAGAGGGATGAGTTTTGTAACAATGAAGAATGCCAGGTCCAAAGAACCCATGCGAATATCTCAATTGCGAACTGAGGGTACTTGACCCATCCCATAGATCCTAAATAAACTCCTTTGGGATCATATAGACGATTACGTATAGACCTGACCCAAATGCTGGACAGATCCCATCGAAACTATTTTGCTTAATTATGATCAGCACTATCTGCAGTTGGTTTTACGAGTGCTTAAAGGAGATGTTATGTGAAGGCGACTTTGGGACTGTATCGGGCATCGGTGTGGCAGGCTCAAGTCGCGAAGAAGCTTTAGGAGATATGCGCTGAAGGATCTGCGAGACTCAGCTGGCATCGACATCTAGAATCGAGGCTACCACCTCACAGAGGAATTTCATAATATCCGGCTCATGTTATTCGACGATTGATGTGATGCAATAACATTATATCTTACTATTTTACATAAAGATATGATTAAATCAGATAGAGGTGGATAGATATGAAGCTGCTAGCATTGATGCTGGTGATAATTGCATGCGCGCCGCAGGCTGCACTGACTGCGTGCGCGATGGACTATACGCTGGGCATCTTCGGGAATGCAAATATGGACAGCACAATAAACGAGAAGGACGTTGGCTATGTAGAGGGAGTAATCGCGGGGACGAACCCCGCCACCAATCTCAGCGATGCAAATTATGATGGCGTCGTAGATCGCTTGGATGTGGAACAGATCGAGAAGATCATGCGGGGTGAGGAGACAGAGCTCGTCCTTCTGGACTCTTCTGGCGAGGTTGTGAAGGTCAAAATGCCTGTAGAGAGGATCATCCCCGTCAACAGGAATGCAGCAGAAGCCTTGAGGACGATCAAAGCCACAGACAAGATCGTTGGAGTCAGCGATACGGCTTTGAACGATAAATCCTATTTCCCTGAATTACAGAAGGTTCAAAGTGTTGGATCTGGAAAGACGCCGGATATTGAGAGGGTGCTCAAACAAAATCCAGATCTGATAGTCTATTACGGGACACAGTGGGCTACAGACTACAAGAACATTAATGATACCCTCAAGAAGGCAAATCCTGATATCTCTGTGATAGGCCTTGACTGCTACAAGCCAGAGACATATGCAGAAGACGTCATGAAGCTAGGGTATATCGTCAGAAGAGTTCAGGATGCTGAAGAGTTCGTGGATTGGTACAACGAGAAGATCGATAAAATAAACGATGTGCTTTTGGATTTGCCCGAAAGTGAAAGGCCAAGGGTATACGAAGGTGGTCGAAGCGACTTTTATAATACCGGTGGCGTTGGATCTACTTCACACAATACAATCGTCATGGCTGGTGGAAAGAATATATTTGAAGATACAACAGGGGATGTCACAGTTGATCCAGAAGCACTGGTGCAGAGAGATCCTCAATTCATCGTCTGGAAGATCAGCAATATCGGTGGTTATTCTCTGGATAAAGATAATACAACCCAATTTGAAAAAAAACAGAAAGAGATCATGGACCGTCCTGAGCTGGCCAAAGTCTCGGCGATCAAGGATGGCAATGTCTATATTCAATCGGCAGATGTTTTCTTCGGAGGGCGGTACTTCCTGAGCATAGTCTATATGGCAAAGTGGTTCCACCCGGATCTCTTCAAGGACCTGGATCCACAAAAGATCCATCAGGAATATCTAACAAAGTTCCAGGGGTTGAACTATGATCTGGACAAGCATGGTGTGTTTGTCTATCCAGAGGCAAGCTGAATGAGAATATGTGTTACGGCATTGCAGATTTTTTTTGGGGGTCCGAATCCCCCTTTGATTTTGCCCTAGCAGAGCTCGCACATCCCCCAAAAGGCTTACAAACCAGTTCAATTATCAGCAATATCAGAGGATGAGGTGAAAGAGCGTCTCAAGACAACGTCGTGGTGGTTTCTTTGGATTTCAAAGATAAAAATGTATTAATAACAGGAATAAGCGGGTTTGTAGGCTCGCGAATGGCCAGAGTGCTGGTGGATCGGGGTGCTGTAGTCTTCGGTCTGTTGCGTCGCAGGGCGGACGGCAAAGCTCCGCATAACCTGATGCGCCTCGGACTTGGAAAAGAGGTCCGACTCATTGAGGGCGACCTGGAGAGCATATCCAGCATCGGAAGCGCAATCACCGTCAGTGAACCTGATATCGTATTCCATTTGGCAGCCCAATCATTCGTTCCAAGATCATTTGTCGATCCCAATGAGACAATGCTCTGCAACAGCTGGGGAACCTCGAATCTTTTAGAGGCCATCAGGGTCAAGGATGTAGACCCGGTGGTGGTTTTCGCAGGGAGCAGCGAGGAGTACGGCCTGGTGCTGTCCTCTGAAGAGCAGTACAAGAGAGCATTGGAGAAATATGGAGCCATCTTCCCCATGCCAGAGCATATGCCTGAAGTGCCAATCTCTGAGACAAATCCCCTCCGGCCCATGTCACCGTATGCGGTGAGCAAGGTATATGGCGACTATCTGATGAGGAATTACTATTACTCATATGGGATACCAACGGTGATATCCAGGGCATTCAACCACGAAGGGGCTGGCAGGGGAAACATGTTCGTTACGTCTGTCGCCACCAGCCAGGTGATGAAGCTGAAGTTCGGAGAGGCCGATGCCATCACCATTGGAAACGTAAACGCCTTCAGGGACTGGAGCCATGTGGATGATATAATCGAGGGCTATTTGCTCTTGGCAGAGAAGGGCAAGCGGGGCGATGTTTACAATCAGGGCTCGATGAGGACGAATTCCGTTATGAGCTATTTGCTGATGAGCCTTGAGGAGTCAGGATATCCGATCAGCAAGATCGAGACGTTCAAGGGCGAAAAAGTTGTTGATGATCCAAATGAGCCAGATCGGACGCCGATCTTCGGCCTGGATTTTGAGAAGACAAAGCTCGACGGCATGATGCTCAGAGGCGAGCTGGAGTTCAGGGCAGAGGACGCGGGTGTGATCGCGCATACTGGTGAAAAGAAGCTAAAGATCATCTTCGATCCGGAGAGGTTCAGGCCTGCTGAGGTGCCCTTGCTCCTTTCGGACACGAAGAAGATCGAGGCACTCGGCTTCAAGAGAGAGCATACGGTGCAAGACATCATAAGAGATCAGCTCGATCATTACCTGGATGAGAGGGAGCGCAAGGGATAAAATTGAGGATTGCCATCTTCCTGGATTACATCGGGGCCATTGGAGGGGGCGAGCGGGTCGCGTTGATGCTCGCTCGTGACCTCAAAGCAGATATCATAACCACGGATGTAAGCCTGGAAGCGGTAAAGCGGCTGGGCTACGGAGATGTCAGGATAAGGAGCCTTGGGCGGACAGTGAAGATCCCGCCCTTTAAACAGATCTCCGCATCGATCTTATTTGCTACCTGCGATGTCTCAAAGGATTACGATTTCTTCATCTTTTCTGGAAACTGGTCGCATTATGCAGCCTGGAGGCATCACCCAAATCTGTGGTACTGCTACACACCCGTGAGGGCCTTCTATGATCTGAGAGGGTCCATGATTTCCAGGCAGCCCAATGCAATCTTGAAAATTTTGGCCGCTTTGTGGATAGGAGTCCATAGTCGGTTTGACCAGCGCTCGGTACGTAGCCTGGACAGGGTAGTGGCGATCAGCAAGACTGTGCAGGAGCGCATAAAGAAGTATCACAACAGATCCTCGGAAGTGATTTATCCGCCAGTGGATTTCACCAGGTTCAGGTTCGAGGAGTATGGCGACTTCTGGCTATCAGTGAACAGGATATATCCAGAGAAGAGAATAGATCTTCAGTTCGCGGTTTTCAGGGGGCTGCCGGAAGAGAGACTTGTGATGGTAGGTGGATATGCAGAGGGGGATCACGCTTCCAAATATTATGAGAAGCTGGCACGAGATATTCCGGATAATGTCGAGATGCTTGGCGCGGTCTCTGAGGATGAGTTGATAGACCTTTATGCAAGATGCAAAGGTTTAATATGCACTGCGCTGGATGAGGATTTCGGGCTGACGCCCCTGGAGGCCATGGCCAGCGGCAAGCCTGTTGTGGCCGTGAATGAGGGCGGTTTCAGGGAGACGGTGGTGCACGGAAAAACTGGGCTGCTTGTGGATGCTGATCGGGATGAGCTCGCAATGGCGGTCGAGGAGATAGCCAAAGATCCAGAGAGATACAAAGATGCCTGCATAAAGCGCGCCAAGGAGTTCGACATCTCTGTATTCCTGGATGAAATTCACAGTTTAATCCCGCACAACTAACCATAATAGTAATAGGAGTATTTGATTGCTGACCTCAAGTCATCTTCATGAGCTGTGGAGCTATAGGGACCTGATAATTCGACTGGCCTGGAGCGATTTCAAGCTGCGCTACAAAAGCTCTGCCCTGGGGTTCTTCTGGTCGCTCCTGGAGCCATTGCTCATGCTGCTGGTCCTTTATGTGGTGTTCAGCAACCTCATGCGCATTCAGGTGGAGCACTATCAGCTCTTCCTGCTGCTGGGAATCATCCTCTGGAACTTCCTGGACAGAGGAACGTCCATGAGCATCTGGGGCATCGTGGGAAAGCCGAGCCTCGTGCAGAAGGTCTACTTTCCCAGGGATATTCTGGTGATATCCACATGCACAACAGCGCTGATGATGACTGCGCTGGAGTTCGTAGTATTCGTGATATTTATGGCGGTCTTTCGAGTGCTGCCGGGATTAACCTTAGCGTACTTTCCGGTTTTATTCGTATGCGAATTTCTTATGATCCTGGGATTGTCGCTGGCGTTGTCTGCACTCAACGTCTATTTCAGGGACGTGCAGTTCATCTGGCGGCTAGTAGTGCAGGTAGGCTTCTTTGCCACGCCAATTTTATATCCCATAACTATATTTCCTGAAAAGTTGCGATGGATTGTGATGCTGAACCCGATGGCCCAGATCATAACAATGATGCGAGACTGCACATTGTACAGGATATCGCCTGAGCCTTTGAACCTGGCATACGTTGCTGTATCCACGCTGATAGTTCTCCTGCTTGGCTACCTTATCTTTGAACATCTGGAACCTAAGTTTGCCGAGGCGATCTGATGGTCGTGAAGGTTGAGCACCTCTGGAAGACCTTCCAGATTCCCCATGAGAGGCGTACGACGCTCTTTGAGAACCTGATGGGCCTGATGAGGCCCAACCAGTATGAGACGTTCACGGTGCTGAAGGACGTGAGCTTCGAGGTGAATGAGGGCGAGTGCGTTGGCATAATAGGGGACAACGGCTCGGGCAAGAGCACGCTGCTCAAGATCATAGCCAATATCCTCAGGCCATCCAGGGGAACGGTGAGGGTTGAAGGCAAGATGACGCCGTTTCTGGAGCTGGGGGTGGGATTTCAGCCGGATCTCACGGTGCGAGAGAACATAGGCGTTTATGGCACGGTTATGGGCCTTCCCAGGAAAGAGATCCGAGATAGAACTGATGATGTGATAGAATTCGCAGGGCTGCACAGGTTCGAGGACACCAAGCTCAAGAACCTCTCTTCTGGCATGCAGGTCAGGCTGGCCTTTTCTACGGCCATACAGACCAACCCGGATGTCCTTTTGGTAGATGAAGTGCTGGCCGTGGGGGACATGGAGTTCCAGCAGAAGTGCTTCGACGTGTTCAACCGATACAGGAAAGATGGGGTGACCATACTTTTCGTCTCACATGATCTGGGGGCAGTTAGGCGCTTTTGCGACAGGACGCTGCTTCTTGGCGGTGGGGCACAGAGGGTTTTTGGAGAGACGGAGGATGTATTAGATAGATATGTCTATTGTAGATCCAGCAACGGAAATAGCCCGGATAATTCCAATAATGGGCCGGATAGCTCAAATAGGTGGGGAAATAAGAAGGTAACCATAACCGATGTGGATCTTTTAGATAAATTTGGTATCAGATGTAAGAGATTCAATTCAATGGACCCGATGACAATACGAATAAACTACCATGCAGTTGAGGATTTATCAGATATAACATTTGGCATTGCAATTCACGCGGATGATGGCCGTCACATCTTTGGAACAAACACCAAGATAAAAGGAGTACCACAAAGAGTATTAGCAGGTGACGGACATATAAATCTAAAGATAGAGCATATACCAATGCTTTCAGGAAAGTATCTTTTAAGTCCAGCAGCTCAGAGCTTAGACTATGGAATCACTTATGATTGGATAGATAAGCAGTACTCCTTTGAAGTGATACCTACAAGTGGGGATGCGGGTACAGTCGCCATACCATGCAGCTGGGATAGTAAGTAGGTTTAGAACTAGCTACTAATGAGATCCATCAAACTCCATTTGCCACTTACCTGCTATGATTATATCCAGAAGCTGGCTTGCGCTCTCATTCCAGGTTAGCCATGGCATGTCGTCCGACTTCGGATGCTGGCCTGAGTGGTAAAGGTCCAGCCATTTTTGGACCGCCTTTGCTAGATCATCGGGCTCTTTGCCTTTGAAATAAAACGCGTGCTCGCCTGCTACCTCATGGAATACTGGGATGTCACGTGCAATGATCGGCAGCTTGTGCTGCGCAGCCTCGATCAGCGGAAGGCCGAAACCTTCGCCTTCGGAGGCGGCAATGAGGCAGGTAGAAGCAGTGTAGATCTTATCCAGATATTCGTCACTAATACCATCAAGCCAGAATAGACGCTTTCCTTGCTCAGGATGTCGACGCAAGGCTTCAACCAACCTATCCGCCTTCCAACCATGTTTACCGATAATGACGAGGTTTACATCTACACCCTGCAACCAGAGTTTTTCGAAGGCCGAAAGCGTCTGTGTATATCCTTTTCTAGGCTCTATTGTGCCAACCATCAGGAAACTGGGCCTGGCAGAAAGTTGATCAAATACATCCTGAGCGTTATTGGGCACTCCAAGTGTTGATACTGAGATTTTGATATCTGCACCTAGATGGAACCAGCCCAATTTCAACGGACGGAGGCGCTCCGTGCCATTTGTCTTCAACCATACTGCAAGCTCATCTGCAACAGCACGGGAGATGCAGATAGCACCATCGGAACTTGAGATTGACAATAGCCATTGGTGGAACTCAGAACATAAGTCAGGCCAGAAAAATTCTGGGTTTAATTCAGGAAGAATATCATAAACCGTGTGATAGACAAGTACACCCTTATTTCTTAAAAATTGAATCGCATTTCTATGCGAAATCGCAACTGAGGGATGCAGATCTAGGAACAGAAGAATATCATTCGGACAAAACTCAATAACGCATTCGTCGTTAACCTGCGTTATGTCTTCTCCTAAAATTTTGTTAATTAATGTGTTTGCCCTGTAAAAGTTAGGATCGTTTGGTGTCGTATAAACCAATTCAATATCGATTTCTTTTGGGTTTTCGATTAGCTCCCTGCAAATAGCATTTACTACTCTCTGTATCCCAGTATGATCGTCCTGCCTTATAACAGCACTAACATCAACAAATAGTCTACGCCTATTGTCTTCTCTTTTATAAAAAGTTTCAGAGATAGAGGCAGATAACGAAATTAAGTCGCTATCATCAAAAGAAGTACACGATTCTATGGATGTTATGTGGTGAATGAGTTTCTGTATGCGATGCTCTCTGGTCAAGGATGGCTTGGTCACACAATTATCTTTGAAAGCCTCTTCGAATAGCCTCAATAATGATTCTGCGCTATTTTTCCAAGTAAACTTGCCTGCTTGCTTGATACCATGCTCTTTTAATAGACTTCTGAAATTATCATCAGTTAAGGCACGCTCCATCATGCTTGCTATGCAAACATCACTATATGGATCAAACAGAGCAACTTGATGCCCTACTACTTCGGGAAGACTTGAGGTATTAGATGCAATGACTGGGGCTCCACATGCCATTGCTTCAAGTACTGGAAGCCCAAAACCCTCTTGAATTGAAGGAAAAACAAATAAGTCGCACAAATTATACAGCATTACTAATTCATTATCTTCAACACGTCCGGTAAAGACCACTTTATCATTTATACCCATTTTTTTCAATTTATTGCGATGCTCTCTCTCCCTATATTTTAAATTCTCTCCAACCATTACTAATTGATATTGGTTTGAGATGTCTTTTGGTATTATTGAGAACGCTGAATAAAGCTTATCCAGGTTTTTATGTAGATCAGACCCACCGGTATACATCACAAATGGAGATGATATTTTTAACCTGGATAAAAATTTTTTTGCGTCCTCATTGGAAACATCTACCGGTCTAAACTTGTCATGGTTGACTGCATTGTATATAACATATATTTTTTCTACTGGTATATCCAAATACTTGCTAATAAGGTCCCTTGAAGATCGTGAAACTGTAATTAGGATGTCCGATTTTTTCGCGAAATTTATTTTTTCTTCATACCATGAGCGGATTGTACTGTCTCCGAGGTATCTATCTGGATAAACCAGAGGGACAACATCGTGAAGCGTGGAGCAAAAAAGCGAGTTTGTGGGTAGTATTTTGACACTTGTGCAAGCTGCATCGAAAAAGCCCTCTTGCAGATTTGTTGAAAAAATAATATCAGCACCAAGGCTGCTTAAAAACTCTTCTCGAATAATTTCACCAGCATTCTTTATCCCTCTATTTTTTAGGTTGATAGCTGTTGTGTCAAAAAACTGCTGCCACACTTTTATGTTTTTGTGGGGCAAAATATCGTCAAATTCGGCTCGAATAGATTCTATTGAATCAGAAAAAGCTCCATTTAGAGCCAGAATAATTTCATGACCCATTGAATTCTGCGCCATTGCTTTGGCTAATTCAATTGTGTAACGACCAACGCCTCTATATCTAGAAAATGATGTTTGCGCTCCCTGCATATCGACGACAATTCTCATCTAGTCATACCTTCTCTGTTTTTCGATTGAGGCCTTCAGTTCATCATATATGTATCGAGCATCTGGCGTAAGCCCTGAAGGATTTGTTGGCAGTTCGTATAAACTATGCACAACCCTATGGCTAAGTAGACTCTTCGAAACAGCAAATTTGTACAACTTCTGCTCAAGGACTGGAAAGTTATGCAAGATTTTTCTGGCAAATGCTTCGAAAAAAGGTTGATACAAGGCTGAACGAATCATAGCGGTGAGTATCAAGCTCGCCATACCTTCTATGCTGAGCTTGAGTAAGCGAGTTCCTTTAGAGAAGTTTGCCTTTGTTCTGAGAACCAAATCGAAGGTGATGCGCAATGGCGCAGTGATTCGCCAGCATCGGCTGCGGTAAACAGATTGGAGTTCATGCTCAAGCAGTTGCGATCGCTCACTTTCGGCTGCAAGCAATGCTTCAGCTCTGTGTTGAGCATTAAGTTTGAATTGATCAAAGACGTTGGGTGGATATTTGAAAGCCGGTAGAAGTTCGGAATGCTCTGCTGCAACGTAGAAACGGTTCAGACCGTCTGCGTATGCAAAATGGTAACATGCCGACAGTAAAATATGCTCCCAGGCTTCATAAGTCTCCTGCTGTGAATTGGGCAAGGTCGCCTCAATAACGACGATCCATGGACGGTATCTTGACCAATCATTACCTTTCAGTACAGCTTCTTCCATGCCATCCACATCGACTTTTAGGAAATGGATATCATGACTAGAAGGAACATACTCCTTACAAATTTCGTTTAGCGTCCTCACCTGTATATTTGTAGTGGTTTTGAGGTAATCCGCGCTAAGATGTCTCTCGACGATATCGTCTCTCAGAGTTGTGAGACCAGTGTCTTTAATAATATGTAGGTCGGCTTCTCCATGCTTATCTGAGACGGCAAGCTGTAAATTGATGTCCCGTGGCCTTTCTTTAACCAGCTTGGAATACGCATCAAAGTCAGGCTCTATATTGATGCCGGACCATCCGCGATCATAAAACGCTTTTGTTACAGAGTCAACATCTGGCATCCAGGCACCAATATCGATATAAAATCCCTTCTCGATGTGCTTCAAGGCCCTCCAAAGCATCACATCTTCAAAATTTTGCGCATAAGATATGACAACCATAGTTTCGTACTTGCTCTGGCATCATCCTAATAAATATTGCCATCGTGTAATCCTATTGTGAAGTTCTGAAACTTCCGGGACTAAACATACGGCTTGACCTGAAATGTGCCATCGCCGTTCGACAGCCAGCTGTTGATCGATGTGCCACCCCAGATATGTTCTAAGTCAGATCTCCCATCGCCATTGAGGTCCAGAACT
>JGI11944J13513_1001060_pt1 | contig 23355 bp, 21 predicted proteins | sample TerdegcoTASludge_FD_13513 | JGI IMG/M metagenome (IMG submission 13513) | reverse complement strand
TCAAGCTGGATGACAAGCCAAGGAATGTCCTCTCCAATTACGAGCTTCTCATGGACTCGAACCTGGTTCATGAGCACATGCATATCCACGGCAAGACAGTGCATGAGCACCTGCATGACCACGGTGCCGGACATGCACATGTTCATCTGTAAGGGATGACGGGAAAGAGGTGGACGGATGATGGGAGCATGAATTCAGCTCCACCGACTTTGTGCAATTCTCTGGTCAAAGACTCTGGGGAAAGCGTTTCGCTGCCGGTGAAAACCCATTGGTGGGGCACCACAATCAGCTTGACTCTATCCCGGCTGAAAAGTAGATGATCTTCTTCTTCACCCACAAATCACCTCCTATCCTCTATCCGCAATGATTCCATCCGATATCTTCTCTTCGACCATAGAGATAAACATTTAATTTTCAGGCGACCAAAGCTCTCAACATAGTGGAGAGGACGATTATGCTTGACATTTTAAGGTCCAGGCGGAGCATCAGGAAGTATAAAGACGAGAAGATTGATGAACAGATAATCGAGCAGCTAAAGGAGGCTGCTTTGCGCTCGCCAAGCTCCCGAGGGATCAATCCCTGGCGGTTCCTATTCATCACCGATAAAGAGAAGCTGGAGGTGCTGTCCCGCGCCAAAGAGAGCGGCTCGGGCTTCCTGAAGGGAGCCGGTCTGGGGGTGGTGGTCATGGCGCAGGATGAGGAATCGGATGTCTGGATTGAAGACTGCTCGATCGCTTCCATCATCCTGCAGTTGGCTGGCCAGAGCCTGGGTCTGGGATCATGCTGGATCCAGATCAGGAACCGGATGCACAACAATGCCCAAAGCTCTGAGGACTATATCCGAAAAGTCCTTGATCTACCGGATGGATTGAAGGTGGAATGCATGATCGCTTTTGGCTACCCAGATGAAATAAAGGAACCTCATCCCAAGAGCGAGCTGGAGTACGAAAAGATCCTTGAAAATTAGGATTGCGAAAGGTATAGAAGGAAGCATGCTGCAAAACCAGACCAACCAGACAAATCAGACCAGAAGCAACAGATCGTTGGCTGGTGATTCCCTGCGGAGCTGGGGCAAGATTCTCCTGGGCTATAGGGTGAGCGATGAAGGAACTCTGATCAGTCTGGCTGAGCAGGAGTGGGCTCCAAGCATCTGAAAGGCATACCGATCCAATTATACATTTTTTGGGCTCCTCGTCGTTTTGTGTGGGCATTGTGACTCAAACTTAAAACCACAAATGCACAAATACACAAAGGATTCTATCCATTATATGAAGATTAATCAGCGATATGAGGAAACATATTTGTGCCTTGGTGTCTTTGTGGTGAGGCCCATGCACACCGATTTCACCACGGAGGCACAAGGCACAAAGACGAGGAAGAAATAGTATCTCCAGGTTTACCCACAGAAAACAGCGAAGAACCAAACAAATGATAGCAATCCAGCATCATAAAGATCTTCTCTCCGCCTCCTTCTTGAGATATATGAGCCCCTGCTGAATCGAGCGTGAGAGCATCTTTTTCATGGTGCCGCGCAGAATGCCTGGCAGTAGACCTTCCCAGGACTCCTCTGACCTGACGAGCGTCTTTTCCCCTCTCCTCTCGATCTGCCAGAGGTGCACCGCCTTGATCCCCAGGGTGGTGCCGGTCCAGAGCAGACGGTGGGGCTCTACCATCTCCATAACTGTTGAACGAATGGTCCCTGGGCCCGCCTTCCATCTGAACTCTGTGCCCACTGCCAGATCACCCTTTATGAAGGTGGCCCTGACATCCGGATTCCAATCGGGCCAGCGGTCGACGGCAACCAGAATTGCCCAGATGGCCTCGGGCTTCGCTTCAACCTCAATCTCATGAGAGGCTATAACAGGAGCAGATTCATTGATCATCATTTGGATTTCTCCAGGATCATTAATTCCCCTGGCTTCAATAGATTATCGATCTGATTCGCCACCTTTTTCAATCTTGCAGAAGAACAGCGGATACGAGAAGATGGCAAGCTACAAGGCAGGAGCAGGGCTCTTCATAGCCGCCCTGATAATCGCCCTATTTATTGGCTGGATGAGCCTTCCCGGCAGCACTCCAGCTACGAAGAGCAATAGCCTGGACTGGAGGGTGGACGAAGATGGCAGGCTGTCTTATCAGCTCTCAAAGCCCGAGTTCAATCTGAGCGAGGAGACGATTGATGCCAACAGCTCTTTGATGGCCGTCCAGTTTGCCAGCCGGGGAGCAGAGATATCGGGACTACTGAGAACCCCCAAATTCAGCCGGACCGCCAGCGATGGGGTGAACAATAAAGAAGGCATTCCCGGAATAGTGCTCCTGCCTGGAGCCACAGTGACCAAAGAGCGGGAGCAGGGGTTGGCCAAGCATCTGGCCGACCTGGGATATGCTACTCTCACTCTGGACCAGAGAAACCTGGGGGCAATCGATGTCGATGCGGATCTGGAGCTTTTCAGGGCGGGCTCGGAGCCGATCGAGCATATGATGGTCTATGACGCCCTGGCCGCAGCCGAGATCTTGCGCTCGCAGCCTGAGATCGATCCGGAGAGGATCATCTATGCTGGAGAGAGCAACGGAGGACGGTTCGCTATCATCGCCTGCGCCCTGGACAAGCAAGCTTTGGGCGTTCTGGCCATAAGCACCTCTGGCTATGGGACCGATGCCGCCGTTGCCCAGTCGAGAATCGAGGATGAGGAGACCATCCGCTTTTATCGATCCATAGATCCGGATACCTATCTCCCTCTGATCGCGCCCCGGCCACTGGTCATGATCCACTCCAGAAAGGATACGGTGATTCCCTATCCTCTGGCAGTGAAAACTTACGCCCTCGCCTCCCAGCCCAAGAGCCTGGTTTCTGTGGGCTGCTGGGTGCACGGCTACTGCCAGGAGATGGATGAGGGGATCGAAAAAGGGCTAAGAGAGATGGTTTTATAATTTTATTTTTTTATGTATAAATTATAAGATAGTAATCTTTCGAGCTACCTTCAGAGCACTCATTAGAACCCCCCAACCTCCCCTCAGATCCCTCCGTAGCTTCGCACATGCTCCCAGGCCCGGTGACCCTCGGGGAAGCGGTCCGGCCGGGAGTAGATCGATATATCCTCCCGGCGAAATAGCTGCCGGTCCAGTCCCACCGGGCAGACCTTGATGCAGATTCCGCAGGGGGATATGCCCTTCTGGTTCAGCTCATTGCTGTGTTCGCTGCAGCTTTTCTTGTCCGTAAGTCCATGGGGGTAATCCCTATTATCCAGCGCATTTACCGGACACATCTTGACGCAGCGCATGCATTCGGTGCAGAGCTTCTCCTCATTCATCGGGTCCGAAGGGAGCACCGCGGAGGTGAAGACGGAGCCGAAGCGCACCCGGGGCCCAAACTGGGGCGTCAGGAGCATATTGTTCACCCCGAAGTTTCCCAGGCCTGCCAGAAGGGCAGCGTGGCGGTGGGAGAAGAATGCCACTGGATTTTTCAGCAGGGCCCGGATTCCGAAGTATCCATCCCTGGGAACGAAGATCGAGGGATGGCCCAGCCGGGTGAGAAAGCTCGCCAGGCGATAGGTATGCTGGTCGAGCAGGGTGTTAATGGTGCTATAAAGCTCCCGGTAATAGATGGAGGGCGAGGTCTCCAGCACTGGCAGGCTGACCGGCAGGCCTATGACTATCACCGACCGGGCTTCGGGATATATCGACTGGGGATAGAATTCCTCTGGCATCCAGGGCTGAAATGGGGGATCCCGCCACCGATCCACGCTGGCCACTCCCACCATGGGAATCTCCATCTTCTCGCACCATTTATGGACGGCAGCCTTCAGCTCATTGCTCATGAAGATATATTTGCAGCTCAAAGGATAAAAAGATCGCCAGGGATGCAGTTTTATCGGCATGCGTTCTTAACGGCAGACAGGAGACTTCAATGATCGGCCCTCCAGGATCAGTTCGATACCCATAAGATCCAACAGCGGAAAGAGGGAGACGCCATATGTCCAGTTCTCCTGGGCATAGCCCGTCCGCAGCTTCTCCTGCCAGCCTCCCCAGAGCAGACCGATGGGATTCAGCTCCTCATTATCCAGGACGATCAGGCTGCCAGAATCGCCATATGTGGAAAACGGCTGATTATCATAGCCGGCTATGAGCAGGTCAGTGTAGATGGATTTTTTCGCCTCATCCGTGTATTCGTATCCAAAAGCAGCTATTATACCCCTGCGCAAACCTGTTGTCCTGCCAACATGAATGACCCTCTTTCCAATAACAGACATTTCATCGAGTGATACCTTTTCTGGACGACCAAGCTGGCCCACTCCCATCATCTGCGGCTTGAGGTCGCCGCGGTTCACGTTCGAGCTCAACTCTGCAAATGCACAGTCCACCCGGTTAAATGTATGAGGTTCATCTATATCCGGACCGTAATACTCCTCGTCCCTCAAGCATTCTATTGCCTGCACCGTTGTTCCCAGATGAATCCCCCAGGGTATCGGATGATAGAGCTTCTTCCCTTCAGCAATGCCTATATGCTGATTGGTCAGAAAGCCAACAGTTCTATCAGAACGCCTTAAAGCAAAAGCGCAAAGCGTCCCAATATCATAGCTCCTATCAGCTTCATTCTGCCTGGATATCTGAGATCCCGCATAAATCTTCGAGTCCCAACCCCTCAGGCGTTCACAGAGCTCATCGGTACCTGGCTCTATCTTCACCAGTTGATCCTGATCAGCCTTCTTCCCTTCCACGACATCCAGGGCACACCACAAGCCATTAGGTCCCTTCAGTTTTTTGGGCAGGACCTGAGACCCAGGGATCCATTTTTGATTGATTTTCTGGGGTACAAAGACTATGATCGCGGGCTCCTTGCTTAATGGCTGGCCAGTTCTCTTCTTGAAGCCCAGAGCAGTTCCCAGAGTCCCGTTAATCGAATCCAGGAACTCTCTATTATGGGACCTGATCTTCATTAGATCTCGAAGCGATCTTGCTCTGGACATTTTTCCCTCAAAGCATTTATCAATTATTAGATTATAGCTATGGAGATTCGTGGTATTTCTGCAGCATCAAGGGCCAGTTATTGACCTCCTTTGCGAAGTCCAGTTCTTTGTAATACTCTGAGATATTTCCTGGTGGAGGCATGAAGTATATCGATGCCCCACAGCATTGGTCAAACCAAGAGCCAAAATGGGATTCAGCTATGACGAAATTATCCGGTCCAGCCATAAAGGCAGCTTGGGCCTGCATAGCAGCATCTTTGACCTCGTTGCTTGAGCTTATTGCTGAGAGTTCCTTCAGGAAATGGTTGATATCCCATAATGTACCTCTGAAGAATTTTATGGACTTTCTTTGAGCTTTCCAGATCTCAGTGGCGGCATCGGGCATGTGGTCGATCAATGCGCCGCCTACCAGTCCCAGGCTTTTGGAGGCCTCTTTGACCCGGGATAGATCGAAGGCGGATTGAGTGACACCCGTCTCATCAGCCTTTTTATAATAGTCAATATATGCATTCACCGATCGAATAGCGAATTCCGGCACATCAATATCCGGCCTCTCTGCCAGGATACTGAGCACCGACTCATAAGGCCAACCCTGATTAGGCTCTTCCTCCTCAGAGGCTATGATGTAATTCACATAGGGCGCTGCTTGATAAGCTACTTCCAGGTTGCTCATAAGGCAGGCATCCATGCCCAGAACATCCAGCGGCTTTCCGATAGTGTCCCTAGTCTTGGAGAGCACATTGCCCAGTTCAATTGTATCAAGGGAATGGCCTGAACCATCATCGGAACAAATAGCCCTTTCATACGATGATTTCTTGCCAAGGATCTCTTTTACCGAAGTGCGGAAGAGCGTTTTCTTTATTTGGGATCCGGTAAGAGTTCCGGCCTCCCTGGAGTTGTAGTTCATTGATCGAACGCCACGGGCAATCCTGTCAATCTCCGTAGGCTCCCATCCACCGCCATGATTCCAGAGAATTAGAGCATAGCGTTCGGCAGGATACCTATCAACCACCCAGGAAATAAAATCATTAAGAACTTCAGGGTCTCCGCAATCAGTCTCACCCAGCGATTCTACAGGCTCATTTTCGCTGCCCTTCTGGATAAGATAACGATTCGTCCCCAGCTCTCCGGCGTTGTCAAACTCCACCACTACATTAACATTCTGGTTCGAGCCCACCTTCATCATCTCTTGAAGGTCTGTATCACCTGCGTCGGATAGGTTGTTATCCCCCGCCATATAGACCATAAATGTCCATTTAGCTTCTTGTTTCATATTCGTATTCTCCAGACCACTCTTGCTTTGCATATCAATTGCTATGTATCTATTCCCAGTCCTATGGGCAAATTCCCCAAAAAATTGGCCTGAACATAAAGATATTAATTGATAAGTATACTCAGAATATAAAAACCTTTTACTTAATTGTTTTATCTAAATTTTTAATTTGACTGAATGAAAAATAAGAGCATACATTGAGTCGTTATTTATAACAACTAAAAGATTTAATTTTTCATTTATATATTGAGGGAGACTGATGCAAAAACTATATATACTATTATCCACGCGTTGATCTCAATCACAGATTATTGCGCTAAATTAATCGAGCAATTATCTGATAGTCATCAATTGGAGCATTCTTCTAGAGCATTCCTTTAGCATCTCTAAAGAGGGCTCTTCGCCCTTTCCTGTGGGCCGCCCCTTCAGGCCGACCTGATCATTCTCCTTCTGCTGCCTCTTCGGTTGTCCCTGGCGATAGCACAAAAATGAACCACAAAGACACTAAGGCACAAATATTTCTTTTTATATCGCTGATTAATCCTCATATTGAGGATAAAGCTCTTTTTGACTTTGTGCCTTTGCGGTTTTAAGTTTTGAGCCACAATGCCCACACAAAACAGCGAGGAGCCCTAAAGAGCCTCCTCTACATCTTTTTCTCTTGATCTCCTGAAGAGCATCCTCATCTCGTACACCCCTTCCTCCCTTCTTTTCTCGGTATAGAATCCCATCTTCTCAAACAGGCCCACCATGGCCTCGTTCTCCACCAGGGTTTCTGCGGTAAAGCCCAAGAGGCCGTGCCTCCTGGCAATATATGTCAGATAAGAGAGAAGCTCTTTGCCCACTCCCATTCCATGATACTCGTCCTTTACCACTATTGCCACCTCTGCCAGGTAATTGTCAGGGATCAGCTCGTACTGGCCAAGGCCGACGATGGTCTCTCTTTTTTTCTCCTTCTCCTTGACTATCGCCAAGATCTCCATCTTCCGGCTCCAATCCACCACTACGAAGTCCTGCAGCCTCTTGTGCGGCATGTCCTTCCGGGCGGAGAAGAACCTCATGTACATGCTGTCTTCGGAGAGATCGTAGAAGAAGTCCTTGAGCATGGGCTCGTCGGTTATCTTCACCGGCCGGAGGAATATCTCCAGCCCCTTTTTGGTGGTCCTGTAGGTCTCCAGCTCCTCGGGATACATACCCTTCTCGCCGGGGATGAACACCTGATCTTTGTAGATCAAGGTCCTCTTCCTGGCCGCTTCGATCAGCCAGGGGCGGAACTTGGGATGGGCGATGGCGATGAGATCCATGGCCCTCTCCCTGATGTTCTTGCCATGCAGATAGGCGATTCCGTATTCAGTCACCACATAATGCACGTCTCCCCTGGTCAGAGTCACCCCCGCTCCCTCCTGCAGGATGGGGACAATTCGAGAGACGCTGTCATTCAGAGCGGTGGAGGGGAAAGCGAGGATGGTCTTCCCGCCCGGGCTGAGGACAGCTCCTCGCATAAAGTCCGCCTGGCCGCCGGTGCCGCTGTAGAAGGTCCCTCCCAGGGACTCTGCTGTAGCCTGGCCGGTCAGATCCACCTCCATGGCGCTGTTGATGGCAGTCATCATCCTGTTTCTGGAGATTATCAGGGGATTGTTGGTATAATCGATCCTCTTGAACTCGATAGCAGGATTTTCGTCCAGGAAATCGTAGGTATCTCTGCTCCCCATGCAGAATGAGGCGATGGTCTTTCCGGGATTGTGGATCTTCCTCTGATTGTTGACCACTCCATTCTTCATCAGCTCGACAATACCATCGCTCAGGAGCTCTGTATGCACTCCCAGGTCCTTTTTATCCTGCAGACTGTGTATCACCTCGTCCGGTATCAGGCCGTATCCCACCTGGATGGTAGAGCCATCTTCTATGATGCGAGCGACGTATTTGCCGATCCTCTGCACGATATCGTTGGGGGCTTTCACCGAATACTCGAGAAGTGGCTCGTCATGGGGGAGGACAAAATCGATATCCTTAATATGGATGAAGCCATCGCCATGGGTTCGAGGCATGTATTCGTTAACCTGGGCCACCACGACCTCTGCCTTCTCCAGGGCGGATTTGACCACATCCACGCTTATCCCCAGGCTCAGATAGCCGTGCTTGTCTGGAAGGGAGGTCTGGACAAGGGCTATATCCACCGGGACCATATCCGAGCGGAAGAGATCAGGAACAGAGGAGAGGAATATCGGCGTGTAATCCGCTGCACCGCGATTGACTGAGCTTCTAAGTTCTCCTGGAACTTCTCGTCGGTATAGGGAGCCACGCCAAGCGTCCAGATATGAATCAGTTCCGCATCGAAGAACGCTTTGGGATTGTTGTTGACGTAATTGACCAGCTCCGCTACCAGGTATTGAGGCTCCCCGCATCCGGTTCCTATGAAGATCCGGTCTCCAGCATGGATATGGCTGAATACAGCCTCTGGGGTCAGAAATTTCTCAGGATAAGCCTTCTTGAACTCTTCCAGGATCTTTTTATCTTTCATCGCCTAGCTTTCCCCCTTTGCAGTCTATCTAATTCCTCTCAATTTCCCTCAATTCAATCCATTCGGTCCTGTTTGGATTGGCCTATACCGTAATCAGCCTATCGCTCTGAAATGTTCGTCTGTGGATTCTATCTTCGGATGGGAATAGATTGATATAGAAATGCACAGCATTTAATCATAATCGGGGCATAATCGAGGAGATCGACCATGATCAACTTATTCAAGAAGAATGCGGGAGAAGAGGCCAGGAAGGATAAGAAGAAAGAAAAACAGAAGGAAAGACGGCAAAAAGCGCAGGCCAGAGGGCAGAAGCCCATAAAATAGCCATTTTCTTCTGTTAAGAATAGAAATATCGATCCCAGATGGTAAGAAATCACTCACGGTAGCGCTCAATGCTGTCCACAGCCTTCACAATGCTCTCCCATTCCGAACAGAATGAGACCTGGCTGCTGTAATCCTCGATATCCGTGCCGTTCAGGCTCCAGGGATGCTGAAATAGAATTCCATGCCGATCAGGATCGCTCTTCACGAACTCCACGATGTTGATGTCCAGGTCATCGATCAGCACATCCGAAGGTATACTGTGCTTGGTTCCGGTTCGGGCCCAGTAGTAGCCCTTCAGGGTTGGAAAATGAGCGTCGAGCCACCTGCGGGTGGCCTCTTCAGTATAAGGCCTCCTGGCGGTCACCACGAATACGTCATGGCAGCCAAGCCTCTCTATTGCCTTTTGCGAACCGTCGATGATCGGCACCTGCATCACATATTCTGGATCTGAGAGCAATCTGGATATCTCCCCCCAGATCTCCCTTCCCTCAAAGGTCCAATGCGCACGATCGACATCGCTCTTGGAATATACGAGGCCATACTCCTTCTCGATCTCCTTTAGGACTGCAGCCACCTGGTCTGCCAGCACCCCATCGATGTCAACAGCGATCTTCAAGGTCATTTCCATTGATGCATTCATCCAGGGAACCATATAAAGGTTTCAGCTGGATAAGCGGCGATACCTCTGGTGCGTTCAAAGAGCCCGTCGCGCTCCTACCGTCATCCTCCAGGCTTCAGCCCCTGCAGACAATATCAGGTGCATGATTAAATTCATCAAGATGGTTAGGTAGATAAATGATCAGGATGATTGCGTTGCAGCTGTCTGGAAATCGATGAAAAATGATGAGATATTATGAGGTAGATTGAGAGATTATGAGAATCATAGAGGCAGTTAAAATGGATTATGTTCTTTACCCCAGGTCGGAGATAGATAGCAGGATAAGAAAGCTGCAGTCCAGTATGGACGGCATCGACGGAGTTCTTCTATTTCAAGCGGTAGATATGTGCTACTTCTCTGGAACTGCTCAGGATGGATTGGTCTACATCCCCAGAGACGGCGAGCCAGTAGTCATGATGAGAAGGAGCTTGGAGAGGGCGAAAGAGGANTCTCCCTTGGCTGTCCAGCCGCTGAAGAATATGAGAAATTTAAAAGAGGACCTGGGGATCAAACCGGGCGCTACCATCGGCCTGGAGATGGATGTTCTCCCCTGCAGCTTCTACTTTCGGGTGAAAAAGGCCCTGGAAGATGCTTCTTTTGTTGATGTTGCCGAGAGGATCAAGCATATCCGCTCTGTCAAGTCCCAGTTTGAGATAAATCTGGCAAAACAAGCTGCACAGATGCTGGTGAAAGGATTCTCCACTGTCCCCGATCATATCAAAGAGGGGATGACGGAGGTGGAGCTGATGTGCCGCATGGAATCAGAGATGAGGTTGATTGGCCATCAGGGATCTCTGCGCTTTCGTCGCTTCAACAGCATCGTTCCCATAGGCCACATAATGTCCGGGTCGAGCGCTGCCATCCCCAGCTTTCTGGCCTCTCCCACCGGAGGTAAGGGGACATCGCTGGTCTTCCCCCATGGGCCGAGCTACAGGAAGATAAAGAGAAACGAGCCGGTATTTGTGGACACTGTGGGCATCTGCAACGGATATATCGCCGATGCCACCAGGATATTCTCTCTGGGCAAGATCGAGCCGGAGCTGGTGGAGGCATACGAGGCATCCTGTCAGATCGAGGAGGCAATCGCCAGGGAAATGAGACCGGGCAGGACGGCTAGAGAGCTTTTCGAGCTCTCCGAATCGGAAGGCGAGAGGCTGGGCTACTGTGACTACCTGGGCGGGCCTGTGGGGAGCAAATGCGGCTTCGTGGGTCACGGTGTGGGCCTGGAGCTGGATGAGTATCCTGTGCTCGCTCCGCAAGACCACGTGATCCAGGAGGGGATGACAATAGCCGTGGAGCCCAAGATCATCTTTCCAGGCAAAGGAGTCTTAGGAGTGGAAGATACCTTCTTGACCACATCATCCGGGGCGCAGAGGCTGACGGAAATGCCCCTTGAGATCTGGGAGGTCTGAGGAAGGAGCAGCGGCTTGGCCCCTTGCTGTTTTGCATTGGCATTGTGACCCAAAATAAAAACCACAAAGGCACAAAGACACAAAGGATTATATCTCTATATGAAGATTAATCAGCGAAATTAAGAAGTATATTTGTGCATTCGTGTCTTTGTGGTTCATTTTTTGTGTTATCGCCAGAAACAACCGAACAGGCAACCGAAGAGGCAACAGAAGGCCAATGATCAGGTCGGTCTGCAGAGGCGCCCGCAGGAAAGAGCGAAGAGTCTCTGCATCGGCTTTATCTGCCTCAAATCGCCTCAGAATGGTCCTGCTAGACGACGGCCGCTCCATTCTCATTCACCATGACCCGGATGGACCCGAAGCCCCTTGAACTGGCATTCAGCGGCCTCCAGCTGTTTGCATACTGGGCCATTATCACCGGATCGAAGTATTCTATGATCCACTGCCCTTCTTTTTCCGAGGCGTTGATGGCCACTGCACTTGATCTCCACCGGAAGAGCTTGACCTGGGGGAGGCTCTCCGCCCTCACGAGGACGCTGTCAAATCCATCCTTATGGAGCGGGATGCTCTGGTGAAGATAGTATGTGTTATCAGGAAGCGGTCCAGCAAAGAGGTTGAACCTGGAGATGAGGAACCTGTTGTTATCGCTATCATTTTTCAGGATGGTCCACTGGAAGAGATTTGAGTCCGGATAGATCTTGGAGCCGTCATCATAAAGCCCATCCGCCATCTCTTTGCCCTGCAGTCTTATTCCGCTTACAACCAGTAGAAATATGATAAAGACCGCTGACATTCTTTTATCGATCTTTATCGCCGGCCGGTCCCGAAAGAGCTTTGCCATGAAGAGGAGGGTGGCGATCAATATCACAATCTCTATCCGGCTGAAGATCTCTGCCGAGTACCTGGACGCAGTCAGAGGATAGAAGAGGGGAACACCTTCCGAGGTGAGATAATCCAGGAAGAGGTGGCTGATGATTCCAGCATAGGAATAGGCCAGGGTGGCGGGAGAGAACTGCAGGTCTGCTGTTACGAGGCCCCTGGACCTGGTCTTGAACGAGTCACGAGAGACTAAATAGAGCAGGAAGGCGGCTACGAAGAAGCCGAAGAAGAGGGTATGAGTGAAGCCCCGGTGCACCAGGAGATAGGAGGTGGGATGGATCTGGTTGATCCAGACTATCAGCGTGTCCAGGTCAGGAGCTATCCCACCCAGCACAAAGGCGGCCAGATACTCTCTCCTGAGCCTCAGGAAGCGACCCAAAAGAAAGGGAAGCAATGCATGGGAGAAGAAATCCATCCAGGTAATCTAGCTCATATGGGCTATTTTTGCTTTTTGGAAGAGGCCTTGTTCAATATAATCGAGGATCATTTCTCATCCTTTTCGCAGTGGCAGCTCAATCACTAATTCAGCTCCTGGGCTCTGGCAAAGGCAGCTTTGGCCTCGGCTGTCCTTCCAATCTTATTCAGGACAAGGCCTTTATTATACCTGGCACCTGCAAAGCTGGGATTAAGTCTTATAGCCTCATCTAAAGCTCGAATGGCTTCATCGTATTCGCCATCATCAGTACAAGAAATGATTTCATTCTAATGGAATTTCCTCCGGTATAGGGTTATTTTACATGATTAAATACAATATTTCACTAAATAGTCTGCGGTTAGCGGACTACATATTACTAAAAATAAATTAAAAAAAATTAATATATCAAATGGTCATCGCCATCAGACCAGTTTCCTGATATCCCTGCAACTCCGCCCCTCACGCACCTGCCTCCCTCTGGCCTGGATCCAGAACGGCTGGCAGTCCGAATGTCTGAACGGGAGTCTCTGCAGAGAATGAGTCAGGGGTCATAATTTGATCAGCCTGATCTACCTGATCCGCCTGCCCCAGGAGACCTGGTGCATCAGCTCGACCCGTCTGGACTGCCTGATCAGCAGGAATTACCTGATGAGCAAGCACTGCCTGATCGGATTGCCCAGGGACAGCCTGGCCAGGATAGGGCATGATCATCAGATACGGCCCCTGCCCGCTCTCTCGAGAGAGAAATTCGATCTCTGTCGTGCTGTTGCCAATGGCCTCCAGCAGGAATGATATCCTGTCCCCTCTTTCCCTGGCCTGCAAGAGCTTTCCTGAGACGTCAAAAGCATAGACGTCATCGCCATCGCTATTGGTGCTCATTAAAGTGAGGTCATTTTTAACTATCAGGTTCCTGGCAGGCAGGATGTTCACCAGAAAGGTGGTGAGATCGGATTTTTCATCCCAGTCCGAGCCAATAGTCACGAGTGCCACAATGCTCGATCGATCCATCTGGCGCACAGATGCCGCTTTGAGCACCAGGATGGCGACATCATCATCGGTGATATTGATGCCTGTGAGGTTGAACTGAATCACTGGAACTCCAGGATAGCTGTTCAGAGTGGTATTGTTTGCATCCGGCACATAATTGGAACAGAGCAGCGTATCGCCATCGCTGTATACAGTCTCATTTCCCGTTCCCAGGCTGACGTAAACATCCTGGGAAGCGGGAATCTCAGTCAACTGGCACTGACCGCTGCTGGCGAGGACCAAAGCCAGAAGCATGAGAATTATCCCCCTTCTAATCATTGCTCATCTCTCCTCAATCAATTCTTATCCAGAATGATACTACATAAAATCGATTCATATTTAAAATTATAGTTCACAAATCTTTTTTGTGAAGATGAAATAAAAAGGTTGGATCATTCGTCCGCGGGATACGCTCCAGATCGCCTTGAAGGGACAGGCACAATTCGATCCCGCATTCGCGCAGAATAGTCTTAAACGGCTCTTCCATCAGTAGAGACGCCAAATATCAACGCTGATATTTGCAGCTGAGCTATCCGGGTTCAAGCTATAGAGATGATGGCTTCCGAATTTCTGTGGCATCCCAGCATATGTACATTCTGATCAGCCGCCGAATCCACAATCGTGAAGCCATTCTCCTTCAAAGACATTTGCCGGTCATAATTTGTTTATTGCGGATAGCAATCTATAACTGCATGCAGTTAATATGATCATTGGTGAATTTCAAATGAAGGAACAGGTATTTTTCGGCGAGGGAATGGCCACAGTAAAGAAGGATTATCCCGATCTGTATGAGGCGATAGTGGCTCTAAATGAGGCCACCTACACCGGCAAGGTCCTGGACTATAAGACCCAGAAGCTCATCGCTCTGGGGATCAATGCTGCTGCTTCCGACGAAAGGGCGACAAAGAAGCAGATGATCAGCGCGATAAAGGAATTCGGGGTCACCAAGGACGAGATAGTCGATGTGTTGAGGGTGGTTCTTCTGACATCAGGAATGCCCCCCTTCACCAAAGGCATGAAGATAATGAGCGAAGTGCTGGAGAAATAATATTGTTTATTTTTTTATTTTTATGTATTTTAGATATTTTAAGTATTTTATTGCCGGAAATCTTCGATCTTTCCAATGATACGACAATTGATTAATATCATCCGATTACTCCCATAAGATTTAACAGCGATGAGCCATATATTTAATGATATCAAAATATCGAGAGGACGAGATTATGGAAGATAAAGCCGCGAATCCCAGAAATTGCTCCGCTGGCGTCTGCAGCCCGGAGAGAACTCAGGGACTGATAACATCGGTGCCGAAAGGAGATCATCTGCTGGTCAGTCTTAAGGGACCGGGCCTCTTCATAGCCGCAGAGGTGGTCAAACAGGGAGGGTCAAGCGATCTAACATTTGTTATAATGGATATCGATGGCAGGAATGTCACCAATATCTCTTATATCGCTGCCAGAAACTCCGGCCTGACCATACAGAATCCCTACGGCATAGTTTGCCTCCCGGCAGACAGACTTGACAACATTACCATTGGCTTTCCTACCCCGCTTCGATTCGAAAAGGAGCTGAAGCTATCGGTGAAGGTGAGCGAGGAGGGCGTGGTCCAGGTCCTTGCCAATGTCATTCACGGCAGATAGCTAGACAGCGATCTCTGCCAGATACTTAAAAAAATTCTCAATAAATTGGATTGAACAAAAAAAAAGATGCACAGAGCGATTCTATCGCCCCTGCATCATCCTCTTTATCTGTCGCTGCAGCCTATCCAGCTCTCCGGTCTTGTACAGATAGACCCCTACCATGGAGGCGATGAGCAGAACCAGGATAAGGCCGATAAGCCAATCTTGAGTTTGCGCCTCCTCTACATTCACCGTTCCGGTCTTTCCGTCCAGGCTGAACCTGTGCAATCCTGTCTCATCTGGTCTATAGCTGAACTGGACTGTGCTGTTCTCGCCACCCCTCACAGTTACATTCTTGCTCTCGGCAAGAGTGTCGTTTACCATCAGATTGAGGGTGATGGTATCCTCTTCGCTTCCAGCGTTCTGCACCACGGCCGAGATCTTCATGGACTGCTTGGCACGAGCGGTCTCAGGAAGATTCAGCTCCAGGATCTTCAATGCCGAGGTCACCATTATCTTCTTGCTGGCGGGACTGTAGCCCTCTTTATCCGCTTTTAAAGAATGCTCTCCGGTGAAATTGGCGGCATAAGTTAGTGTACCCTGAATGCTGGTGACTCCGATCACACTGTCGTCTAACAGTATCTGTGCTTCTGCTACAGGCGTCTGGTTTACGCCCTCGGTGATGGTTATCAGGAAGTTTTCTCCTGCTGCCACCTCCGTTGGGGCATTGAGGATAAGCTGATTGGCCAATGTGACATTGGCCCTCTGGGCAGCCGCTGCAGTAGAGGCCTCTGCTGCCGTCCTTACCACCATATTAGCGGTGGCTTCTTTGTAGCCGGTCTTCCTGGCGACAACCTTCAATGTGCCGGTGCTCTTAGGGGTATAGCTGATCGATCCGGACAAATCGGTGGTGCCTATGCTGTTGCCGTCAACTGAGATCGCCACACCCGGTACAGCCGCAGTGCCGGACCTTACAGAGATCCAGGTTGATCTGTCCACAACCGCATCTGTGACCGTCAAGGACATCTCAGTTCCCTCAGCAGTCTTGGTAGCAATAGGGGCCATCAGCCTTTTTTCACTATCTGCAACATCAAACCGAAGGTTATCCATTATATCGACGGACCTGCCCCGAGCGAGGTTAATGGTACCATCGTTCTTCAATACAACCTCGCCTCGATCAAGGGTATCGACCTTCATCTTGCCATGAATCTCCCCTTGTTCAACCGACTCAGGGCTATCGGATACCTGGAATATGGCGTCCACAGTAGCCAGATCTGACTCCGTGCTCCTGAAAACGCTCTCAACATGGGCAGCGATGAGGGGAACATCCTTCTCTGCGCCCATATTTATCTTGTACAGGTAGTTGGACGACCTGTCAGTCGGATCATTGGAAGGAGTGACCACTTTGCTGTCCACCTCTTTTCCATTTTTGGCCAGAGCCAAATAGACCTTATTTCCGTTCAGGTCCACCTGCTTGATGCGCAGCTCATAGCCCTCCTCCAAAGAGAGGACCGATCCGGTGGCAATGGTGCGGCTGTCATCGCTGTCCATCAGAACACGTCTCAGCTCGCCCTCTCCTATGGCACTGGCCTCATCGGTGAACTCCGTCTGGTTGTTGTAGCCAGCGAAGTACTTGTCCGCCATGAAACCTATTACATCGTACTTGCCCCAGGCATCGAACTCAAACTTCACCGGCTGGGGTTTGGTGCTATAGATCAGGTCTTTCTCCTCGATCTTGTTGCCGCCACTGATTTTGATCGTCATCATCTCAGTGCCGACGTCATCGTCTATATCGTAGTAGAATCCCTCGAAGTTGTAAGGGGTCCAAGTGAACTCATCCTTTTCTGAGGGGTCTATCACTGTTCCTCTGACATCGTAGCTTCCCGTTTTTTGGACAAATGGAGCAAAACGAAGCTCATCGGCATCAGCGACCAGGAATGAGACATCTCCGAAGATGCTGACTGTGCTTCCTCTCCGGAGGGTGATAGAGTCTTCGTTCTCCATCTCCACACCGGCATCGTATACGGATCCTACTTTCATCCTGCCGTACTTGTCGCCACTCTCTACCGAGGCATAGGTGTCGGAGATCTGGAATAGGCCGTCGATAGTCACCAGGGCGGACTCGGTACTGGCAAAGACATTGGAGATATGGGCCAGGATCAATGAGGTATCCTCACCGGCAACTTTGACCTCATAATTGTAGGTCGAGCTCTGAAGGTTTCGTGGATCAATGACCTTGCTGTCGATCTCATCACCGTCCTTGGCCAGAGCCAAATAAACCTTATTGCCATCGATATCTATCTGCTTGATGCGCAGTTCATAGCCCTCCTCCAGGGCAAGGACCGACCCGGTGGTTACCGTCTTTTCCTCGTCGCTGTCGATCAGAACCTTTCTCAGTTGGCCATCGTTTATCAGGCTTCTATCGCGCCTGAAGAAGTCGCCTGCTATATAACCTGCGAAGTACTTCTCGGCCATGAAGCCTATGACCTGATATTTCCCCCAGTCGTCGAACTCGAAGTCTATTGTCTTGGGCTCCGTGAAATAGGTCAGCTGGCCGGATTTAAGGGACCTGTCATTGGGTTGAAGGTCTACTGTAAGCCTTTCTGTGCCCACATCATTCTCCAGATCATAGAAGAATCCAGAGAAAGTCTTGGGCGTCCAGATGTATTTGTAAGGACTCTTGCCTTCTATCCAGATCCTGTTCTCTCCCTCTGATATCTCTTCCTCCTCAGTCTCGTAGGATTCTTTTTCAGTCTCGTTTTCAGAGGCATTTTCTGCTATCAGGTCGTCTGTTGTCTGCTCATCAGAAGTGTTCTCATCATCCTGGATTTCAGCGGAAGATTCAGTGGAGGTAGCAGCGGAATCGGTACCTGAGACCACCGTCCCCGTGGCAACGTCTTCTGGAGGGGTCACGGTCTCGCTCGGGGACCCGCTGCCTGTGGTTGAGCTTTGAGCACTCGTGCTGCTTGCAGATGTGCTGGAAGAGGTTACTGGTGTGATATCATCTGCAGTATCTGTCTCTTGATCGATCTGATCAGGAGTGATGACGTCCTCAGATGGTGAGGTGGTTGCGCTGCGGGGCACCGCCTGAGAGGTGCTGGTGATCTCTGCTTGCGTGGACGATGCCTGCGCACTTGATTCCATTTGGACAGGCGTAGAAGTGCTCACCTGGGACGCTGTTTCCGGTGTGGATGCAGGTGTTGCTGCGGCGGGAACGGCTGCCGTTTGGGTCACGGTTGCAGCGGGGGCGTTTGAGGTCTGGCTGGCGGACGGCTCAGATGCCGCCGCGGCGGAAGGTGTGCTGCTCTTGCTTCCCAGAGGTTTAAGTCCGGTGTTTCTTTTGGACAGCGTTTCTGCTGATATCGTCGATTCTTGTGCACTGCTTCCTGAAAGCAGGCTATGGCTTATGCTTGGGGCCGCCCCGTTTGATGATTCAGAGGCCTGCGCCAATACATCTGCTGGCAGAGCTGCAGCTAAAAGCATGAGAAGCAGACAGACTCCACCGATCCTGACATAGTCCATGGATATCCTCCCGTACCTGATGCTATATGCCTTTTATCCTTATCAGACTTAATAATTCTTACTTGACTATATTCATCTACACTAATTCATCTATATACTAGTCAATTAACCGTATATTGCTTATTTATATTTTTTCCTTTTAAAGATGCAGGACGCTCCACATTTATAAATTGATTGCAAAAGGCACATACCATTGATCTTTTATATCTTCAAGTGCTGGCTCATCTGATCGGATAGCGACAAGATCGGATATTACATATTGGATACAATATTGGATATCATTATGGCAGATGGATGATATATGAAAGCGGTGAGGGACAGAGAGCTGGCAGAGGATTTCGAGAAAGAGGCAACGCCTGCAAAAGCAGCAGATAATGCGGCGATCTTGGCAAGAGGGCTCACCAAAAGGTTCGACAAGACGATTGCAGTTGACAACATCGACCTCTTGATCAGAAAGGGAGAGCTTTTCGGCCTTCTGGGGGCCAATGGAGCCGGGAAGAGTACTATCATCAAGATGCTCACCACCATGCTAACCCCCACATCAGGCGAGGCCAAGGTCTGGGGTTACGACATCGTCCGGGAGAGGAATGAAGTGAGATCATCGATAGGGGTTGTCTTTCAGGATCCTGCACTGGATGGCATGCTCACCGGCAGGGAGAACCTGGATTTCCACGGCAGGATGTATGGAATGAACGCCTCTCTCAGAAAGTCCCGAATTGCCGATGTCCTGGAGCTGGTCGACCTCGTGGATAAGGCAGATATCCAGATGCAGGACTACTCCGGCGGCATGAAGCGCCGGCTGGAGATCGCACGCGGCCTGATGCACCGCCCTCATGTCCTCTTTTTGGATGAGCCTACCATCGGCCTGGATGCCCAGACCAGGCGTTATATCTGGGATTACATTCGTCGCATGAACCAGGAGATGGATGTGACCATCATTCTCACCACTCACTATATGGAGGAGGCGGACTTTCTCTGTGACCGGGTGGCCATCATGGACAGCGGCAGGATAGTGGCCCTGGACAGGCCGGAGATCCTCAAAGATGCCATCGGCTCGGACACTATAACCCTGGTGATTGATAGCGGTGGGGGTGCTCTGCTGCGATCTTTGCAGTCATTCTCCTGGATTAAATCCATGTGCTCAGAGAATGGCAGCATTGAGATTCAGGTGGACCATGCCCAGTCCAGGATAGCAGAGATAGTGCTCGAAGCGAGCAGGAACAATGCGGTCATAACCTCGGTCAATCTGCACAAACCCACACTGGAGGATGTCTTCATCAAATACACTGGCAAGAAGATGAAAGAGAATGGCGGCAGAGATAAAAGGGCGGAGATGGCTCCCCCCAGAGGTGGCAGATGAGCCGAGAGATGGTCAAAGGCGACCTTTATGCCATCTACAGCATCTGGTTGCGGGAGATGCTGCGCTTCTTCCGGCTCAAGAGTCGGCTGATCGGTTCTGTAGCCTCCCCATTCTTCTTCCTGGCGTTTCTCGGTATGGGCTTTAACAATATCGGCAGGATTCCAGGAATTCCCGAGGGTGTGGACTACATGAGCTTTCTCACCCCGGGGATCATAGGAATGACCCTGCTCTTCTCGGCGACATTCGCCGGCCTGTCCGTACTCTGGGACCGGGAGTTTGGCTTTTTGAAGGAGATCATGGTCTCGCCGGTGAGCAGGATCGCTATAGTCTTGGGGCGCACTGCCGGCGGCCTGACTACGGGCATTCTTCAGGCCCTGATAATACTAGCGCTTGGCATACTGCTGGGCATGAGCATCCCCAGCATCAAGGGTCTGATTCTGTCCCTGGTCTTCATGATCCTCATAGCAACGACCTTCATCGGCCTGGGCCTGGCCTTCGCCTCCAAGATGGAGGATATGTCCGGGTTCAGCCTTATCATGAACTTCCTGATATTTCCTCTGTTTTTCCTCTCCGGAGCGCTCTATCCCTTAGACCAGTTTCCGGAAATAATCAAGCTATTGGCCTATTTAAATCCCCTCACCTATGGCGTGGATGGGCTCAGGTACTGCTTGATAGGAACAAGCGCTTTCTCGCCACTTACCGATTTTTCCGTTCTCGGCGTATGCTGCATGGCAATGCTATTTCTGGGCGCATATCTGTTTGAGACCACTGAGGTCAACTGATAAAAAACGAGGCTATCTTCAGGCGCTAATATTGAATTGCATGGCGATCCTGCGCACAGGTCATATTCTGGCCCATGGCGCGATGCAAGAACTGCGAAGGAGCTATGAGATCGAGGGAGATCGAGGGTACGATCCTGCTGCAGAGACAATGGACAGGTTCAGATTCGATCTCCGGAATCGTAGGTCGTATCTAAAGGCGAATTGGAAGTGGATACGAACCACAGATGTCATTGAGCGCAGCAAATAGGAATTGAAATGCAGAAGCAGATCTGTGGAAGCATTCTCGAGTGATCGATCCTTCATGGTATCAGCAGGATGCTCCTAATAAATATAAAATGAGGAGTGGGCGACCGAAAAAAGCGAAGATACCATAAATTAAGGGATAAAAAAAACTATTGAGGGATTTATCCGTCTTGTTTTTTCAGTGTAGGCTGCGATTCTATTCTGGAAATAGACAGTCCATAAGAAAAGGACAGTTCAAATCCATAAACAATGGTGAGATGATCGATCAAATAAGAATAACGGCATCTGGAGGAAAAATTGAATACATTTTTATTTATTTTAATTTGCTCGCACCGAAATAGGACTACATCATGTGCTCAAAGGCTTGGAGTTGAATATCTAATAAAAATAATATTTAAAATAATATAAATTTTTGTGGACTAGGAAAGCAAAAGCTAATTACTTATTAGATATATGAAAATTAGATAATTATTTTAATCTCAGGCAGGAGAATCAGTAAGCAGGAGAATCAGGAGAAAGATGATTACGAATCAACTATAATAAAAATAAATAAATTATATAAATTAACAAATTACAAATAAAGTTGTTCTTAACGTCGATTGACTACAATATTTGTCTCGAAAATTAAATGTCTTGAATATCGAACAGTGATGGAAAATTTTATTAATTTAATATTATATTAATATATATCTAAGTTAATTAATTACCAATGATCAATATCAAATTAAAAACTATGATTAAATATTAACTCATTTTTGAGAGTGTTGAAGAATATGAATCCGCAATAGAAATAAAAAAATGAAAAATGTGGGAATAACATAGACCATTTATACGGAAAACTTTAAATATCGGTATTCTTAAGGTCAATTGGCTGCGAATTTCATCATATGTATTGGAGGGAGTGAATTAAAGATTAAGAGTATTTGTACGTATTAGATTAAGATCAATGCAGGGTACTACAGATAAGGTAGTTAATTACTTATAATAGATAAGTACTAATTACTATTAAGAAAACATGAGTTAGATAATTGGCTAATGATGATCGTAGATTTGCAATTAGCAAAAAAAAAGCGAGGGTGTCTTATACAGTAAACTTTATATAAGATTAATGTTACGTCAATTGTCGAAGTGATCCAACTTGGTATTGGATGGTGAGAATTTGAAAGGAAAAGTAGTTAAAAGTTTGGTGTTTCTTGCTATATTATTCATAACAACTTCATTTTCGCAAGCTGGCACCATCGATCTGGCTGAAACGAATAATCCTCCCACGACTCCTTCTATTCCCTCAGGCATAACATCTGGCTCCTCTGGGACTTTTTACAGCTACATTACCAAGGCGAATGATCCAGATGGAGACGAGTTGAGGTATATATTCGATTGGGGAGATGGAATAATTTCTACCACATCACCAGTCAGTCAGGGTATTGCTATAAGAGTATTCCATAAGTGGACTGTCTCACCTGGATCAAAAGAGACCTTCAATATACGCATAAAGGTTACTGATATTCATGGTGCGGACTCGGACTGGTCAAGTCCATTGCCAGTAACCATAACCGATCTGCAGATCGAAGATCAGGTCAACACAAATAATCCGCCTGCAATCCCATCAGTTCCTTCAGGTTCAACCTCTGGATCCTCAGGGACTGCCTACAGCTATTCTACTAAGGCAACTGATCCTGATGGAAACAAAGTCAGGTACGTATTCGATTGGGGAGATGGAACCTCATCCACCTCATTCCTGGTCAGCTCGGGAACAATGGCGAGCGTATCACATATCTGGACTGTATCGGCCGGGACGACGAAGACCTTCAGCGTGCGCGCGAAGGCCAAAGATGAAAATGGAGAAGAGTCAGACTGGTCAATTCCCTTATCCGTTACTATAACCGGTCCAGGAATAGTCGATGAGACCTCTGAGACTTCAAATGATCCTTCAACAACACCATCAACTCCTTTAGGTCCTACATCCGGCACCTCAGGCACATTCTACAGCTATTCTAGCATGGCTAAGGGCCCATTAAATGGAAAAGTGAGATATACATTTGATTGGGGAGATGGAATTGCTTCCATTACGTCCTTGATTGACCCAGGCGTAACAGTAAGAGTATTCCATAGATGGGATATTGATCCAGGATCGACGAGAACCTTCAGCGTGCGTGTAAAGGCCACTGATGAGAGCGGTAGGGACTCAGCCTGGTCGAGTCCGCTATCTGTTATAATATCCAATCCGGATCAGGCCGTGGAAATTATTAATACTCCGCCTGCGACCCCCTCAGTTCCTTCAGGTTCAACCTCTGGATCGTCAGGGACAGCCTACAGCTATTCTGCTAAGGCGATCGATCCAGATGGAGATAACG